>Ga0224559_1000128_pt1 | contig 47775 bp, 43 predicted proteins | sample 714S33034metaG_FD_180676 | JGI IMG/M metagenome (GOLD analysis project Ga0224559, IMG submission 180676) | Peat soil microbial communities from Stordalen Mire, Sweden - 717 S3 30-34 | ecosystem: Environmental > Terrestrial > Soil > Wetlands > Peat | place: Sweden: Norrbotten County, Stordalen... | reverse complement strand
TTTGGTGGCTTCTTCAAGTCTTGCTGTGAGGTTGACCGCATCGCCGATCACGGTACTGTCCATGCGGTTTATTCCGCCCACCGTGCCTATCATTACTCTGCCGGTGTTCAAACCGATGCCGATATGAATAGCGATATAGCCGGCACGGGTACGTCCCTCATTGTAGAGGTCGAGGCGTTCCAGCATGGCAATTGCCCCGGCGAGCGCATCATCGGCACCATACGCAAAAAGAGCCATAATTGCATCGCCGATGTATTTGTCGATAATGCCGCGATGTTTGCTGATGACCGGCTCCATCTGGCTGAGATAGGAGTTGATGAATTCAAAATTCTCGGCCGGAGTCAATGATTCGGACAAGGGAGTGAAATCACGAATGTCCGAAAACATGATGGTCATTTTGCGCTCGACCTGATCCCCGAGTTTTACATCAACGATACTTTTGACATCAAGCAGATTGAGCAATTGGTGCGGAATCAAACGCCCATAGGCGATTTCGGTTTGCTGCAACAGGGTTAATGCTTGTTGATGTGCATAGATAACCTTGTGCAGGATTTCTTGCAGACCTTCCGGAGTGGGCGTGACTTGGGCCGGGACATTCAGTGGTGAATTTTGTTCATCATTCATGTGCCCTCCCTTCGAAAATGTTTTTTGTTGCACCAAAGATGATACCGCTGATTACGATTCTATGTAACGCAGCAATTCAAGCGGGGTCTTTATCCGGCCTGCTGCTTGCCAGGAATCAAGCGAGGCGAGCGGGTTGATATAGCCGTATTCGGCGATGATGCCGCGCATATTCGCCGCATTGGCGGCATCCATGTCGCGTTTATCGTCGCCCAGATACAGGCAATATTCAGGAGCAACATCCATTTGCTTGGCTGCGAACAGCAGGGGCATAGGGTACGGCTTGGCTTGAGCACAAGTGTCTCCGCTAACCATGCAGCGGGCCCGGTTTGCGTAGCCCAGCGCTTGCATCAGCGGCAGGGTAAAACGATGGGGCTTGTTGGTGACGATACCCCAGGGCAGGCCGCGCTGCTCAATAGTTGCAATCAATTCGCCCATGCCTGCGAATAGCGTGGTGTGTTCGCAGATATGTGCGGCGTGATGAGCCAGAAATTCATTGCGCAGTGAGGTGAAGCGCGGATCGTCAGGCGTGATGCCGAAACCCAGCCCAAGCAGGCCGGGTGTTCCATGTGAGGCTTGCAGACGGGATTTTTCCAGTGGCACTGGAGGCAGGTTGTTCAGAGCCAGCACGTGGTTAAGGGATGCACCGAGATCGGGGGCAGTGTCGGCAAAGGTTCCGTCGAGGTCAAAAAGAACCGCTTTAATCACGGCGACAGGCGACCAAATAATTGACATCGGTATCTTGGCCCAATGCATAGGTCTTGTGCAGCGGGTTGTAACTCAAGCCGGTGATGTCCGCCACGTTCAGGCCTGTATTCCGGCACCATTGGGCCAATTCGGAAGGCTTGATGAATTTGGCATAATCATGTGTTCCTCGCGGCAACAGGCGCAACAAGTATTCCGCACCGAGGATGGCAAAAAGATATGACTTCGGATTGCGGTTCAAGGTGGAGAAAAACACATGACCGCCGGGTTTGACCAGTTTTGCGCATGCCGCGACGACACCGGCAGGGTCGGGAACATGCTCCAGCATTTCCATGCAAGTCACTACATCGTATTGTTCCGGGCGCTCGGCGGCCAGTTCTTCCACGGCAATGTTGCGATATTCGACCTGTTTGCCGGATTCCAGCAAATGCAGTTTGGCAACTTGCAACGATTTTTCAGCAAGGTCGATGCCGGTCACGGTTGCTCCTGAGCCGGCTATGCTTTCAGCCAGAATGCCGCCGCCGCACCCTACATCCAATACGGTTTTGCCGGAAAGCGCCGAGATGCGGTTGATGTAATCCAGACGCAGCGGGTTAATCTCGTGCAGCGGCTTGAATTCGCTATTCGGATCCCACCACTTATGGGCAAGCAGCGAGAATTTTTCGAGTTCGATTGGATCGGCGTTGGTCATGGCTTGGATTATAAATGAACAGATAGCTGACTTTAACAAAACTCTTCGCAATAGCCAAACTAAAGAAGGTCGTCCACGGGTAGTGAGCAGGGGGGTGGGGTGTGATAGAATGCCGTCTTCGATTTAAATTCCTGCCAGTTCATTACTAAGGTTGCAAATGGAACAACAATTCGCCAAAGAAACCCTGCCTGTTAGCCTTGAAGAGGAGATGCGCAAGTCGTACCTCGAATACGCCATGAGCGTGATCGTGGGGCGCGCCCTGCCTGATGCACGTGATGGCCTGAAACCGGTGCATCGCCGCGTGTTGTTTGCCATGCACGAGCTTTCCAACGATTGGAACCGGGCTTACAAGAAATCTGCGCGTATCGTTGGCGATGTCATCGGTAAGTACCACCCGCACGGAGATACAGCGGTTTACGACACTATTGTGCGTATGGCGCAGGATTTTTCTTTGCGCTACCCGCTGGTGGATGGTCAGGGTAACTTCGGTTCGGTGGACGGAGATAATGCGGCGGCAATGCGTTATACCGAAATCCGCATGGCGCGTATCGCGCACGAATTGCTGGCCGATCTGGATAAAGAAACGGTGGATTTCGGGCCTAACTACGACGGTTCCGAGCATGAGCCGCTGGTATTCCCTTCGCGCTTTCCCAATTTGCTGGTGAACGGATCGTCGGGTATTGCCGTGGGTATGGCGACCAATATTCCTCCGCATAACCTTTCTGAAGTGATCGACGCCTGTTTTGCGCTGTTGAAAAATCCGGATATCGACATTGAAGAATTAATCGATATCGTGCCTGCACCGGACTTTCCAACTGCGGGAATCATTTACGGATTGGCGGGGGTTAAGGAAGGTTACCGTACCGGACGCGGCCGTGTGGTAATGCGTGGGCGTGTTCACTTTGAAGAAATCGGCAAGGGAGATCGTCAGGCCATTATTATCGACGAACTGCCTTATCAGGTGAATAAAGCCAATCTGCTGGTTAAAGTTGGCGAATTGGTGCGTGAAAAGAAGATCGAAGGTATCACCGAAATTCGCGATGAGTCGGATAAGTCCGGCATGCGCGCGGTGATTGAATTGCGTCGCGGTGAGATGCCGGAAGTGATCCTCAATCATTTGTACAAGCAGACCCAGTTGCAGGATAGCTTCGGTATGAACATGGTGGCTTTGCTCGATGGCCAACCGCAATTGCTCAACCTGAAACAGTTCCTCAATGCATTCCTGCGCCATCGGCGCGAAGTGGTGACGCGCCGTACAATATTTGAACTGCGCAAAGCGCGTGAGCGTGGCCATGTTTTGGAAGGTTTGGCCGTTGCGCTTTCCAATGTGGATGAAATCATTGCGCTGATTAAAGCAGCGGCGACACCGGCTATAGCCAAGCAAGATTTGATGGCTAGAGAATGGCGTTCTTCGTTAGTGGAAGAGATGTTGAGCCGCGTGAGCGATGCTTCGCGCCCCGAATCTCTGGCACCAGAATATGGTATGCAAGGCTCGGGCGAGCAGCGTGCCTACAAACTTTCCGATGTGCAGGCACAGGCTATTCTGGAATTGCGTTTGCAGCGTTTGACCGGCTTGGAGCAAGACAAAATCGTCGGCGAGTATCGCGAGGTGATGGACACCATCACCGACCTGCTAGATATTTTGGCTAAACCTGAGCGTGTGACGCAGATCATCAACGACGAACTGGTTGCCATTAAATCTCAATACGGTGACAAACGCCGCAGCGAGATCGTGACCCATACGCATGATATGAGCATGGAAGATTTTGTAACGCCGGAAGATGTTGTCGTTACACTTTCACATGGCGGTTACATGAAGGCGCAAAAGCTGGACGAATACCGTGCGCAGAAGCGCGGCGGACGTGGAAAACAGGCAGCCTCGACCAAGGAAGACGATTTTGTCGATAACTTGTTTATCGCCAATACGCACAATTACATTCTGTGCTTCTCCAGCCGCGGCCGTGTGTATTGGCTGAAAGTGTATGACGTGCCGCAAGGGACGCGCACGATGCGCGGCAAGCCGATTGTGAATCTGTTACCGCTGGAAGGCGATGAAAAGATCAACGCCATTCTGCCGGTGAAAGAATTTACCGATGATCAATTTGTGTTCTTCGCGACTTCTGATGGAACGGTGAAGAAGACGCCGCTGTCCGAGTTTGCCAATCCACGCAAGGCAGGCATTATCGCCATCAATCTGGATGAAGGTGATTTCCTCATCGGTGTGGCGATCACCGACGGTACGCATGATGTGATGTTGTTCTCGGACGAAGGCAGGGCAGTTAGATTTGAAGAGGGTGATGTGCGTCCGCTGGGGCGTGCAACCCGTGGCGTGCGCGGCATGAACCTGATCAAGGGCGGCAAGGTCATCGCGCTGCTGGTGGCTGAGAACGAAGAACAGACCGTGTTGACCGCGACTGAAAATGGTTACGGTAAACGCACCCCGATTGTTGAATACACCCGTCACGGACGCGGCACACAGGGCATCACTGCGATCCAGACTTCGGATCGTAACGGCAAAGTGGTCGCGGCCACGCTGGTGAATACCGAAGACGAAATCATGCTCATCGGTACCAACGGCGTGCTGATCCGCACTCGCGTCAAAGAAATTCGCGAGATGGGGCGCACAACACAAGGGGTGACACTGATCAATCTGGAGAAAGGCGAGAAACTGGCCGGATTGAGCCGCATTGCCGAGACAGAAGATGATGGTATTGAAGGTGATGTAGCGGAAGACAATGGCGGAGAGGATTCCGCAGAAGATCAAAACTAATGGTAACCTCTAAAAGTCCAATTTTCGTCGCTATGCGGCGTTGCTTACAAAAAATTACTTCTTACATATCATGTGTATGCTGCGGCGTAATTTTTTGCTCGCGCCTTGCCTAGCTTAGAAAATTGAATTTTTAGAGGTTCCCAAATCTCAAGAGAAAAAGTGATGACGATTTTTAATTTCGCAGCAGGCCCGGCAGTTCTGCCGCACGAAGTGCTGGAGCAAGCGCGTGATGAGTTGCTTGATTGGCACGGCACCGGTATGTCTGTAATGGAAATGTCGCACCGCGGCAAAGAGTTTCTGGGCATCGCGGCGCAGGCCGAAGCCGATTTGCGTGAATTGATGGGTATTCCAGAAAATTACAAAGTGCTGTTTCTGCAAGGCGGGGCACATCTGCAATTTTCGATGATTCCGCTGAATCTGTTGCGTGGCAAGCTCTCTGTCGATTACGTCAACACCGGCGAATGGGCGAAGAAAGCCATTAATGAAGCCAAAAAGTTTTGCTACGTAAATGAAGTCGCCAGCAATGCCGATAAAAACGCGACTTACGTTCCTGATTTTAAGAACTGGAAGCTGGATAAAGAAGCCGCTTATGTGCATTACACGACGAATGAGACCATCGGCGGCGTAGAGTTTAATTGGGTTCCAGAGGTGGGCGACGTGCCGCTGGTGGCGGATATGTCGTCCAATATTCTTTCGCGACCGGTTGATTTAACAAAGTTCGGTTTGATCTATGCCGGTGCGCAAAAAAATATTGGCCCTGCCGGATTGACGCTGGTGATCGTGCGCGATGATTTGATTGGTCATGCGCCATCAGGTTTGCCGACAATGCTGGATTACAAGATTCATGCGGACAACGATTCAATGTATAACACGCCGCCCACTTACGCTATTTATATAGCGGGTCTGGTGTTTAAATGGTTGAAGCGCAACGGAGGTCTGGCGGAAGTGGAGCAGGCGAACATAGCAAAAGCCAAATTGCTGTATGACGTGATCAATTCAAGCAATGGTTTTTATGTCTGTCCGGTGGCTCATGCCGACCGTTCGCGCATGAACGTGCCATTTCGCACCGCCGATGCAGCCACAGATGCCGAATTCCTTAAACAAGCCGAGGCTCGCGGCATGTTGCAACTCAAAGGGCACAAACTGGCGGGTGGCATGCGTGCCTCGATTTATAATGCCATGCCGATAGCGGGAGTGCAGGCGCTGGCTGGCTTCATGGGCGAGTTCGCGCAGCGTAAAGGTTAATTGCCCATGTCTGATGAACTAATAAAATTTCGCGCACAAATTGACAGCATCGACGACGAGTTGCTCAAGCTGGTAAATCAACGCGCAGGACTCGCGCAGCAGATCGGCCACGCCAAAGGTAATAGCGTAGTGTTGCGTCCCGAACGCGAAGCGCAGGTGTTGAATCGTATGGTTCGGGCAAACAGCGGCCCGTTGACCCATCAAGGTGTAACGCAATTGTTTACCGAAATCATGTCGCAATGTCGTGCGCTGGAAGCACCATTGCGCGTGGCTTATCTGGGGCCGCATGGTACATTCAGCGAAGCGGCGGTGTTCCAGCGTTTCGGCAAGGCGAGTGAGGGATTGCCCGTAGACTCTATCGACGGAGTTTTCACCGCAGTCGAGAACGGTACGGCGAATTACGGTCTGGTCCCGGTTGAAAATTCTACCGAGGGTGCTGTCGGGCGCACGCTTGATTTGTTGTTTAACAGCAATCTCAAAATATGCGGCGAAGTGCTGTTGCAAGTTCATCAATGTGTACTTTCAAATGAGAACGAGCTGTCGCTTATTCGCAAGGTATATTCCCATCCCCAATCGTTCGGGCAATGTCAGGGATGGCTGAATGCGCATTTGCCGCATGCGGAACGTATTACAGCTTCCAGCAATGCGGATGCCGCCAGATTGGCGGCAGAAGAGTCATTCTCGGCGGCAGTGGGCGGTGAGCAGGCAGCAGTTCATTTCAAGCTGAAAGTGCTGGCACAAAATATTGAGGATGATGCACGCAATACCACACGTTTCCTCGTTATCGGCAAACAGGATGTGGCTCCTTCCGGCACGGACAAGACTTCACTGGTAATGACAGCACCGAACATTCCGGGCGCGATGTACGAACTACTCAAGCCTTTTGCAAAGAACGGTGTTTCCTTGACCAAGCTGGAGTCGCGTCCATCGGGAACAGGTTTGTGGGAATATGTATTTTACGTTGATATCGAAGGTCACCAATCCGATTCCAAAGTGGCTGAGGCGCTGCTGCAACTAAAGCAGATCGCCGCATTCGTTAAGGTGCTGGGTTCTTATCCGGTGGCCATCTAAAGATTTACTCAAACAAGGTCTCCAATGAATTACTGTGATTTAGCACCATCTTATATTCGCTCCATTGCGCCTTACCAGCCCGGCAAGCCGATCTCCGAATTGGAGCGTGAATTGGGTATAACGGGCATTGTGAAGCTGGCTTCCAACGAGAACCCGCTGGGCGCGAGTTCGGCAGCCATGGCGGCGATGACTGAGGCGATTAAAACCATTGCGTTGTATCCCGATGGCAATGGCTTTGAACTGAAAGACGCGCTGGTCAAACGCTACGGCGTATCGCACAACAATGTGACCTTGGGCAACGGCAGCAACGATCTGCTGGAATTGTCTTCACGCGCCTTTATGGCTCCCGGTGATAAGGCGGTATATTCGGCGCACGCTTTTGCGGTGTATGCACTGGCGACACAGGCAGTCGGAGCAACGGGTATCAGTGTGCCCGCAACCCAGAGTTACGGACATGATCTTTCGGCCATGCTCAAGGTTGCAAAAGCCAAAAAAGTAAAGATTGTTTTTATTGCCAATCCCAATAATCCGACCGGCACATTTTTGAGCGCCGACGAATTGCTGACTTTCTTGCGCGGCCTGCCACCCGAAATTCTGGTGGTGCTGGATGAAGCCTACAACGAATATTTGCCGGAAGAAAATCGCTATGACTCTGTCGCATGGTTAAAAGAATTCCCCAATCTGATTATTTCGCGCACATTTTCCAAAGCCTATGGCTTGGCGGGGCTGCGCGTCGGTTACGCGCTGGCACACGAGCAGGTGACCGACATGATGAATCGTGTACGCCAACCATTTAACGTGAGCAGCGTGGCGCAAGCCGCAGCCGTGGCGGCATTGCGTGATGTCTCCTTTGTGAAAAAGACTTTTGAGCTGAATCAGCGCGGGATGGCGCAGATAACCGATGGTTTGACAAAGCTGGGATTGGAATACATTCCTTCGTACGGCAATTTCGTCGCATTTCGTATCGGCAATGCGGCGGCGATGTACCGGCGCTTACTCGAACTGGGCGTAATTATTCGCCCGATAGCCAACTACGATATGCCGGACTGGTTGCGTGTGAGCATTGGTTTGGAAAGTGAAAACGCAAAATTCCTGCAAGCGCTAAAGCATGCAATTGGAGAAGTGAAATGATTATAGTAATGGGAAATGAAACCACTGATGCACAAGTCGAAACAGTGGTTAAAAAACTGGAAGCAGCGGGTTTAAAAGCCAATATTTCGCGTGGCATAGAGCGTACTGTAATCGGTGCCATCGGTGATGAAAAAAATCTGACTGCCAGCATGTTCACCTCATTGCCGGGTGTGGAATCGGCGATGCATATTGCCAAGCAATACAAGATCGTGTCGCGCGAATCACACAAGCAAGATACGGTGATTGACATTGCCGGAGTGCCGCTGGGAGGAAAACAAATTCAAATTATCGGCGGCCCATGTTCGGTGGAAACGCAAGAACAGATGGATTTGTCAGCGAAATTTGTGAACGAAGCGGGTTGTCGTTTAATGCGCGGTGGCGCCTTCAAACCGCGTACAAGTCCGTATTCCTTCCAGGGCCATGGCGTTGAAGGGCTGGACATATTCCGCAAGGCAGCAGGCAAATACAAACTGCCCATCGTCACCGAATTGATGGACGCGCGCCAACTTGATGCGTTTATGGAATACGACGTGGACGTAATTCAGATCGGCACGCGCAATATGCAAAATTTTGATCTGCTCAAAGAAGTCGGGCGCATCAACAAACCGGTCATTCTCAAGCGCGGTATGTCTGCGACCATTTCAGAATGGCTGATGGCTGCCGAGTACATCGCAGCGGGCGGCAACCACAACATCATCTTCTGCGAACGCGGTATCCGTACTTTTGAAACTTACTACCGCAACGTGCTGGACGTGACCGCCATTCCAGTGCTGAAAAAAGAAACGCACTTGCCAGTGATTGTTGATCCTTCGCACGCGGGCGGCAAAGCGTGGATGGTTCCTGCATTGTCTCAAGCTGCTATTGCTGCCGGTGCTGACGGCTTGCTGGTCGAAATGCATCCCAGCCCCTGCGATGCATGGTGTGATGCCGACCAAGCCCTTACTCCGGACGAGTTGAAAAAGCTGGTGGGTACGCTGGGTGCGATTGCAGGTGCTATTGGGCGGACACTTTAATAAAAATGTAGGATGGGTTGAGCAACGCGATACCCATCATTTATTTTGCAGGACTGTTGGGTATCGCTTTGTTGCACCCAACCTGCGAAAGCATCAATGCTAAGATTTTATCGGGGATGGGTTAATTGAATAAGATCGTTATCTTCGGTGTCGGTCTAATCGGCGGATCATTCGCGCTGGCGTTGCGCAAAGCGAACGCAGTGCATGAAGTCGTCGGTTTCGGGCGCAGTGCTGCATCACTTGAACAAGCCAAGCAGCTCGGCATCATCGACCGTATCGGAGACGATGCAGCACATGAAGTGGCTGACGCAGATTTGGTATTGCTGGCTACACCCGTTGCACAGATGCCGGAGTTATTTGCACGCATCGCACCGCATCTGGGGGCGCATACGCTAGTCACCGATGGTGGCAGCACCAAGAGTGATGTGGTGGCGGCAGCGCGCGCGAATCTGGGCGACAAGATTGCGCAGTTTATTCCGGCTCACCCCATTGCAGGAGCAGAGAAGAGTGGCGCAGCAGCGGCACTGGCTGATCTGTATCAAGGCAAAAAAGTGGTGCTGACGCCACTGTCCGAAAACTCAAAAGAAGCAGTGGCGCGCGTGCGCAAGGCTTGGGAGTTGTGCGGCGCGGTGGTGAGTGAATTGACATCGCAACAGCACGATGAGGTTTTCGCCGCCGTGAGCCATTTGCCGCATCTGCTATCTTTCGCACTGGTGCACGACTTGGCACAACGCGACAACCGCGACCAGTTACTTTCCTTTGCCGCCAGCGGCTTTCGTGACTTCACCCGCATCGCGGCAAGTTCACCTGAAATGTGGCGTGATATCAGTCTTGCCAATCGTGATGCCTTGCTGCGCGAAGTGAAGCAATACGCTGATGAGTTGTATGTCATTCATCAAGCACTGGAAAATAACGATGCCGCTAAACTGGAAGAGATTTTCAGTCTGGCGAGAGAAGTGCGGAGTGGTTGGAATCAGCAATAAGCAGTTTATGTGGCGCATTACACCGAATGCATAAACATGCGGCGCAAGCCGTTGGTTATTGCGCCCTTGGCTGATGCAGCACATAAACCTAAAAAAGCAGTTAGCCACAGAGAATACAGAGATCACAGAGGAAAAACAAACGGTTGTAACAAGAGCGTAATTAACCTTTTGGGCGAGGCTTCAAAAGTGTGATGTTCCTTTACTCTCTCTGTGAACTCTGTGGCTCGAACTTCGTTTTTTAGGATAAAGCGCCCAGCAGGGGATGATGATCTCCGATCATCCGGGCTACGCTGGCTGTTTGAGGGGCAACAGTAGTTAAACTCAGGTGCTCGTATTTCAACATAAAACTCCCACCCCTGAACGATTCAATCTGCCAACATCAATCCTTGCTTGCTTTATTGGGCATGGCGCATTCATTGCTTAATACGTGCTTCGTGATATGAAACTGTTTGATATTCAACTTTTAGCGCAAGAACGGATTGAGAATGAAGAAAATTATTCTGGCTTGCAGCCATAGCCATAGCAGGCTTGGCTGCTTCAATGACAGCATTTGCGGATGACAATAAATGGTATGTAGGCGGTGGTGTGGGTTTTGGTAGAAGAAGTTCTAGTGCATCTAAGTTTGAAGGTGGTTATCAGATATTAAAAGCTGAAGACAATGGTGGTTTAGCAATTGAGGCGGGGCATGCTAATTTGGGTAATCCAACATATACTGAATCAGGGGTGAATTTGTCCTCAGCTTATTCAGCTTCCTATTTGGACGCGGTTGTTATTATGCCTATCTATGCTCGATGGCACTTGCTTGTCAAATTAGGTGTCGATTCTACGAGCCTGACTGGCGTGGCCCCATCTTTTCGGGGACATCAAAATCTGGGCTTGCCTTCAGCTCAGGCATAAAATACGAGTTCGCTAATGGTGTTTCTATCGGGTATGAATTAGATAGTTACAATGTTGGTGCAACTGGTCCTTTAGGTGATATAGAAGCCTTATATTTTAGTTTGGGGTACAAGTTTTAATCTTGCTGCATTGCTTAACTTAATAATTCTGGCTGTTGATTTATAGGGGCTCACTATTTTGAAAAATTTCATCGTCAGTGTCTCGTTACTCTCCTTTCTATTATTGGCTCATCAGTCCTATAGCCAAGAAAATGCCCAAGCACCAGACAGTGCTGCGGCCTCTGCTGTGCAGGAAGCACCTGCAGCATTACAAGTTCCAACTGTCAGCGCCGCGCCACCACCCCAGCCCCCCTTTGATATACAAAACTCTGTGCTCTGGCAGGGCTATCTGGCAGCTTTTTCTGATTTAGATCCAATTTCGAATCCAGGCCGAAATATTAAAACCACCATTGAGCAACTTGATAAGTTTGAGTTCTCTCCCGAAACCAAAAAGAAACTCTTCGATTTATTCGGCAAAGAAAATCCTTTGCATTTAAAAAGCAAGAAGCTCGGCAATGGCAATACCGAGCTGTTAATTGAAGTAGAAAGTCTGGACTATCAAAATCCAAAAACACTCAGCAAGATACACTCGTCTGAGCTAACCGGGAAAGTCACCTACAACAAGCTGTACAACAGATCACATGCCTTTGCAGCAATGCCTTCATTCAGCTTTGACGATGGCAAGACAATTAAAGTAACTGCAAATGATTTTAGTTATGCCTCCGAGCAGACACTTGGTGCATATGGATTGTGGCTTGGAACGGGTACTTTTAAGTTGGATCATTTTGCAATCGATGACAGCACAAGCGACCTGCATGTAAAAGTCGATGGAACGTCGATTAAGTCGGACATCAAACAGCACGGGAAACTGCTCAACATTGGTTTCGACTATGTCGTTAAATCAATCAATTGGGGTAAGGATGGTTTAGGGCCAGTGCATTTGGCTGCCAGTCTGGTCAATATTGATGAAAAAGAATTTGCTGCTTTGTCAGAAAAATCGAAAGCGCTGAACAAAACACAGCAGACTAATGAAGAACGTTTAGCCGCAACAACCGGGATAATAAAAGACTTTGGGCTGGCAACGTTAAAGCATGGTGGCGCTGTCGACATTCAAGATTTCTCAGTGCAGTATCACGGAAAGACAGCGCGGTTGAATGGACATATCGGTTTCGACAAAATCGAAAAAAGCGATTGGGAGTCGATTAAAACAATAGGTAACAAAATTACCGCAAAATTTAATCTTCACCTGCCAACGTCATTGGTCACCGACATTTCACGTGTATTCGCACGATCTAATTTGGAGGCGCAAAATAAAAAAAACGGACAGGCGGTAACCGACAAGGCTGTGGATGAAAAGGCGCAGGAGATGGCAAGCAACATAATTGGCAAAATGGTGACGAATAAATGGATCCAGATTAAAAACGATACCATTTTTTCTACCATCGAATTGAAAGAGGGAAAACTTTTCGCAAATGGGCAGCCTGTTTCGTCATCGCAAGATAGCAGTGCGCAAGCGAATCCCAAAATCAACAATCTTAGCCAGAAAGACGCAGACACAATAGGTAATGCAAACAGTACCGCCGTACAAGTCAGGAAGGTAGAAACTATCGCGTTAGATACACAAAAAAAGTTGGTTATGAAAACAATTCTGTATGTTCGCGATACAGAAAACGAGGGAAAACTTGATAGCCAAATCATTGGCGCAGAAACGCGAGTATACAATCCTGATACTGTTCAAATAACACATGTTTCCATTGTCGGCTTGGCAGCTTACCCCATTGAGGTAAACGGTGCATATATCATAGCCGCTCCGGGTGCAAAGAATGTTTTTCTTAAGGGAAATAATAACAATATTACGAATGGCGGAGATCGCATCCTTCCCCCTTCTGTTCGGTTATCGCAAGACAGCGGTGTTCAAGCGAATTCCAAAATAAACAATCTCAGCCAGAAAGACGCAGACACAATAGGTTATAAATTCCCTGCAAATAGCACCACCGTGCAAGTCAGGAAGGTGGAAACTAACGCGTTAGATACACAAAAAAGGTTGGTTATGAAAACAATCCTGTATGTTCACGATACAGAAAGCGAGGGGAATCTTGTTAGTCAAATCATTGGCACGGAAACGCGAGTATACAATCCTGATACTGCTCAAGTAACACATGTTTCCGTTGTCGGCATAGCAGCTTACCCCATTGAGGTAAACGGTGCTTATGTCATAGCCGCCCCGGGTGCAAAAAATGTTTTGCTAAAGGGCGATAATAACAAAATTACGTTAGGAGGGGACATCATCCCACCCCCACCGACGTTTACTGAAACTACGCTGGTGCCTATTCCCGGCAAGAACTATGAGCTGGGCAAGTTTGATGTCACGCGTGGAGAGTTTGCTAAATTTGTTAATGAGACAGGATACGATGCAGGTAACGCCTGTGATGTATGGACTGGTAGCGTTTGGGAAAACCGAAGCGGAACCGACTGGCGCAATCCCGGATTTAGTCAGGACGACACCGACCCGGTAACTTGCGTGAACTGGAACGATGCTCAAGCGTATGTAACTTGGTTGTCGAAGAAGGCAAGCAAGCAATATCGCTTGCCGAATGAAGAGGAATGGGAATACGCCTGTTATGGCGGGAGCAAAACCGAATACTGTGGCGGTAGTGACCTGAACTCGGTTGCTTGGTACAGAGACAACAGCAATGGCACCACGCACCCGGTAGGCCTGAAACAAGCCAATGGTTATGGCTTGTATGACATGAGCGGCAACGTCTGGCAATGGATGGAAAATAAATATGACAATGAACACGATTGGCGTGTGCGTCGCGGCGGCGGTTGGGGCGGTGCAGCGAGTGATCTGAGCACAGCCAGGCGCGGCTTCCGTGGTGTCAACGGCGGCCTTGATGACAGGGGCAACACTAGCGGTTTTCGGTTGGCCAGAACGCTGCCATAGTGTAACCGCGTGGGCTAACGATAATACCGTTTGCCCACCCTTGGTCGCTGGCAATCATGCGCCCAACTTCTCTCTGGTATCATACCGCCCTCAAAATTATTAAGCCCAACCCGCTGCAAGGCCCGTTCTCAATGACATCCGAAAATTTTCTTGATCTTCCTCCTTTAATGTCTGCGCGCGGCACGGTGCGTTTGCCCGGTTCGAAGAGTATTTCTAATCGTGTGTTGCTGTTGGCTGCGTTGGCACATGGCACGACGGTGGTGCGTGATTTGCTGCATTCTGATGACACAGAGCGCATGCTTGAAGCGTTAGGCAAGTTGGGTGTTGAAGTGAAGTCGCTGGGTAATAACGCTTATAGCATCAAAGGTTGTGAAGGAAATTTTCCAGAAAAGAATGTTGAGTTATTCCTTGGCAACGCTGGCACGGCATTTCGTCCATTGACTGCTGCGCTGGCCCTGTCTGGCGGCAGTTACAAATTGTCCGGCGTGGCGCGTATGCATGAGCGCCCCATCGGGGACTTGGTGGATGCATTACGCCAACTCGGTGCCGACATCAAATATTTGGGTAATGAAGGATTTCCGCCTTTGCAGATTTCTCCCGGCAAGCTTGAGGGAGGCACGGTCAGTGTGCGCGGTGACGTCTCCAGCCAATTTTTGACGGGTATTTTGATGGCGCTGCCGTTGTTGAGGCGCGAGATTAAAGTAAATATAGTGGGTGAGTTGATCTCCAAGCCTTATATCGATATTACGTTGGCGATGATGAGGCTGTTTGATGCTCTTGTGTTTAGAACTGATGATTGGCGTCAGTCGGTTGTAGAGGAATCTAGGTATCCGGATAATCGTATAAATTATAGTTCTCCAGGCACCGTTTATGTGGAGGGTGATGCGTCATCCGCATCATATTTTCTTGCGGCTGGCGCTATCGGCGGCGGGCCAGTAATCGTGGAAGGTGTAAGCAAAAATAGCGTGCAAGGTGATGTACATTTTGCTTATGCATTGGAAAATATGGGGGCGTCTATTAAGTGGGGAGTCAATTCGATAGAAGCGAGTGGACCGGTCAACGGCAAACTCAAAGCTATCGACCTCGATTGCAACCATATCCCCGATGCCGCAATGACACTTGCAGTTGCAGCGCTGTTTGCCGAAGGCACGACAACGCTGCGCAATATCGCCAGTTGGCGAGTCAAAGAAACCGACCGCATTGCGGCGATGGCGACCGAGTTGCGCAAAGTAGGTGCCACAGTGGAAGAGGGCGCGGACTTTATTCGCATCACTCCACCTGCTTCTAAATCCTTAATCCTCAATCCTCAATCCGGCATAGATACCTACGACGACCACCGCATGGCGATGTGTTTCTCGCTGGTCGCTTTCGGCGGTGCTGGTGTGCGCATCAACGATCCGAAATGTGTGGCTAAAACATTCCCCGATTATTTCGAGCGTTTTGCCGAAGTGACACAGGCGGTGCCGGTAATTTCTATCGATGGTCCCTCTGCTTCCGGCAAAGGCACGGTGGCGCAGCGCGTGGCGACGGCGCTGGGGCTGCATTATCTCGATAGTGGCGCGTTATACCGCTTGCTTGGTCTGGCGGCGCAACGGCGAGGTATCGCATTGGAAGCGGAAGAACACTTGGCAAAATTGGCGGGACAGGTAGATATCCGCTTTGAAGGTGCGGATATTTGGCTGGATGGGGTAAAGGTGGGGGACGAACTGCGTACCGAGGAAGCCGGTTCGGCGGCTTCCAAAATTGCGGCTTTGCCCAAGGTGCGTGCGGCTTTGCTGGATAAACAGCGCGATTTTCGGCGTGCGCCGGGGTTGGTGGCAGATGGGCGCGATATGGCGTCGGTGGTGTTCCCCGACTCAGTTTTGAAGATATTTTTGACCGCCAGCGCCGAGGCCCGCGCAGAACGCCGATATAAACAGTTGAAAGAAAAAGGGATCGGTGCTAATATCGCCGCCCTTTTGCAGGATATACAGGCGCGCGACGAGCGAGATACTCAACGAAGCGTGGCTCCGCTGCAACAGGCGCAAGGTGCGAGCTTGCTGGATACGACCCCTCTGAACATCGAGCAGGCGGTGCAGGAAGTGCTAACTCGCTACAAGGCGATGATCGAGAAACAGGCGTAGCCTACGTTTGCCTCCTCGCCCCAGAATTGAAGATTGTCTTTCACGTTTGTCCTTTCTCCCGCATGCGGGAGAGAGTTAGAGAGAGGGGATTTTTGCGGGAGAGGATTGAGGTGAGGGGCGGGCACACTGTTTTAGAAATGGGTGTTTCACTAGCCCGCTGGAGTCCAAATAGAGCCTTCTGTTTGGGTTGATTAACTAACCCCCGCTTACCACGGGATTGTTCTTGAAAGTATATCTAAAATGAATGCAGTCGCTGACTTGGAAAGTTTTGCCTCCCTATTTGAAGAAAGCCTGAGCCGCAAAGAAATGCGCGCAGGTGAACTGATCACTGCTCAAGTTGTTCGCGTTGAGCAAAATGTGGTCGTTGTTAATGCCGGACTAAAGTCCGAGAGTTTTATTCCTGTTGAAGAGTTCAAAGACGCAGCGGGCAATATTGAAGTTAAAGCAGGCGACTTCACTACAGTCGCAATTGAGTCGCTGGAAAACGGCTACGGCGAAACGCGCCTGTCGCGTGAAAAAGCCAAGCGTCTGGCTGCGTGGATTGATCTGGAACAAGCGATGGAAGAAGGTCGCATCGTTGAAGGTTATGTCAGCGGCAAAGTTAAGGGCGGCCTGACTGCCATGGTTAACGGCATCCGCGCATTCTTGCCCGGTTCGCTGGTGGATACACGTCCTGTTAAGGACACCACACCATACGAAAACAAGACGATGGAATTGAAGGTTATCAAGCTGGATCGCAAGCGCAACAACGTGGTGGTTTCTCGCCGTGCTGTGCTGGAAGCATCGCAAGGTGCTGATCGCGACACGCTGATGGAAAATCTGAAAGAAGGCGCAATCGTTAAGGGTATCGTTAAGAACATCACCGACTACGGCGCATTCGTTGATCTGGGCGGTATTGACGGCCTGTTGCACATCACCGACTTGGCATGGCGTCGCGTGAAGCACCCATCCGAAGTGTTGACTGTTGGCGATGAAGTTGAAGCCAAGATTCTGAAATTCGACCAAGAGAAGAATCGTGTTTCTCTGGGCATCAAGCAAATGGGCGATGATCCTTGGAACGGTCTGGCACGTCGTTACCCACAAGGCACACGTCTGTTCGGTAAGGTGACAAATCTGACTGACTACGGTTCTTTCGTTGAGATCGAACAAGGTATCGAAGGTCTGGTACACGTTTCTGAAATGGATTGGACTAACAAGAACGTTCATCCTTCTAAAGTTGTTGCCCTGGGCGACGAAGTAGAAGTGATGATCCTTGAAATCGACGAAGCTCGTCGTCGTATCTCTCTGGGTATGAAACAGTGCAAGTCCAATCCTTGGGACGACTTTGCGCTTAACCACAAGAAGGGCGACAAAGTTAAGGGCGCGATCAAGTCTATCACCGACTTCGGCGTGTTTATCGGTTTGGATGGCGGTATCGACGGTCTGGTGCATTTGTCTGACTTGTCCTGGAATATCCCCGGCGAAGAAGCTGTGCGCAACTACAAGAAGGGCGACGAACTGGAAGCAACCGTTCTGGCTATCGATGTTGAGCGTGAGCGTATTTCTCTGGGCGTGAAGCAACTGGAAGGTGATCCTTTCGGCGGCTTTGTTTCCGGTCATGATAAGGGTGCCGTTGTTACCGGTGTCGTTAAGTCACTGGATGCCAAGGGTGCAGTTGTTCTTCTGGACGGCGATGTTGAAGCCTATTTGAAGGCATCTGAAGTTTCTGCCGACCGCGTGGAAGATATTCGCGGCCACCTGAAAGAAGGCGACAAGGTTACTGCGCTAATCATCAATGTAGATCGCAAGAATCGCGGTATCAATTTGTCGATCAAGGCATTGAACAAGGCTGACGAGGCTTCCGCGTTGCAGAAATTTGCTGCGGACAACCAAAGTACGGCTGCGGGCACAACCAATCTGGGCGCGCTACTCAAAGCCAAGATGGATTCCAATAAGGCTGATGCTTAATCAGGAGCAAAAGGACTATGACTCGTTCTGATCTTATTATCAAACTCGCTGAGCGTTACACACAGTTGCTGGGCAAGGATGCCGAGCTTGCTGTCAAGGTTATCCTTGACAGTATGTCTACGACCTTGTCCCGTGGCGGACGTATTGAAATACGCGGTTTTGGCAGCTTTGCGCTGAACTATCGACCACCCCGTCTCGGGCGTAATCCCAAGTCGGGCGATAAGGTTCAAGTGCCGTCGAAATATGTGCCTCATTTCAAAGCGGGAAAAGAGCTGCGTGAACGGGTTGATTATCCACAACCATGATGCATTGATGTGCTAAATCAATTGGCGGCCTATCGCAAGATGTGCCGCCAATTTTTTATGGGTTCATGTTATCGTTACACCCCATTTAATATGGTTAATAAAAGATGCGATATTTAGTGTGGCCGATGCGGGCGGTGCTGTTTATCCTGCTGCTGGGATTTGCAGCGAAGAACGATCAACCTGTCGTGTTGAAATATTTCTTAGGCTTTGAATGGCAGACATCATTGGTTGTCATCCTGCTGTGTTTTTTTTCGATTGGCGTATTAATCGGTGTGTTGGCGATGCTGGGAAATATGTTTCGTCAACGCCGCGAGTTGGCTGCGGTCAGGCGCGAGCTGCAATTGAAAAACAAACCGGATGGATTCGATGAAGCATAGCTCCAGCCTGTTTATTACACTTAATTCTAATACACGATAGTCATGGAATTTGAACCTTGGGAGTTGCTGATTTTGCCGTTGTTCTTCGGAATGGGATGGCTGGCAGCGCGTATCGATATCAACGAGTTGTTGTCCGAATCCGGCGCTTTGCCGCGCTCATATTTTCAGGGACTGAATTTTCTGCTCAACGAGCAGCAGGATGAGGCAATCGAAGCTTTTATTGAAGTTGTCAAAGTTGATCCGCAGACCGTTGAATTGCACTTTGCCCTGGGGAGTTTGTTCCGCCGTCGCGGGGAAGTTGACCGGGCTATCCGCATGCATTTGAATTTGGTTGAACGCGGCGATCTGGATGCGGAAAAAAGACAGCAGGCATTGTTTGAACTGGCGCAGGATTATTTGAAGGCCGGCATATTGGACCGTGCCGAAAATTCTTTTGCCGACTTGCAATCGACACGCTACGAAAAAGAGTCGCTCGACTTCTTGCTGGAAATTTACCAGAAAGAAAAGGATTGGCTCAAGGCCATCGAAATGTCCCAACGTTTGACAACGTTGACCGGGGTGTCCCGCAGCAAGGAAGCGGCATTTTTCTTTTGCGAATTGGCGGTGATAGAGCTTGCCAACAACAAAATTGACTCGGCTCAGGTGCATTTGGAACAGGCACTCGCTGTCGATCCTCAAGGCGTGCGGGCCACGATCATGCTGGGCGATATCGAGGTGTCTCTCGGGCGGCATGTGCAAGCGATTGAACTATGGAAAAAGATCGAGTTGCAGGACGCGCAATATTTGCCGTTGGTGGCGGAGCGATTGTTGCAGGCTTATCGTAAAAGTCAAAATGAAAATAATGGCATCACATTATTGGAAGATTATTTGACCAAATACCCTTCGCTTGATTTGATGAATGTCTTGTTCAATGCGGTTTTGCAAAGAGACGGGGCGGAAGCTGCTTACAAACTGGTGCGCAACGAATTAAAGCGCAATCCCACATTGCTGGGGTTGGATAAGTTGCTGGAGGCCACGCTGCTGGATGTAAAAACCGAGCGCCGCGCCGATGTTGAACTGGTAAAAAATCTGGTTCACCAGCGTACTCGTGCTTTGTCCATGTATCGCTGCAAACGCTGCGGTTTCAAAGCGCATCAGTTTTATTGGCATTGCCCGGCCTGCAATGGCTGGGAAACATATTCTCCGCGACGTACCGAGGAGATCGGAGTAATGGCGTGAGTGATCCAAAAATCATCGTTGCACTGGATTATGCCGATGCCGATTCCGCATTGGCGTTGGTCAAACGTCTCGACCCGGCGCTGTGCCGTCTTAAAGTTGGCAAAGAGTTATTTACCGTCGCCGGGCCGCAATTGGTCGAGCAATTAATGCGGCAGCAATTTGAAGTCTTTCTCGATCTGAAATTTCACGACATCCCCAACACCACGGCGCAGGCTTGCAAGGCAGCCGCGTCTCTGGGGGTGTGGATGGTCAATGTGCATGCCTCCGGCGGCAAACGCATGATGGAAGCTGCGCGCGATGCGCTGGCAAACTTCAACCAGCCGCCAAAATTAATCGCCGTAACCGTGCTGACCAGCATGGCGCAGGCAGACCTTGCGGAAGTGGGCATTACGGCTACCCCGGCTGAACAAGTGTTGCGTCTGGCAGCCTTGGCGCAAGCCAGCGGACTAGACGGTGTGGTGTGTTCCGCTCAGGAAGCACAGCAATTACGCAAACAAGCCGGTGCGGATTTTTGTCTGGTTACACCGGGTATTCGTCCCGCCGATGCGGCGGCTGACGATCAATCGCGCATCATGACGCCGCGCGCCGCATTGGAAAATGGTTCCAGTTATCTGGTCATCGGACGACCGATCACTAAAGCAGCCGATCCCTTGGTCGCCTTACAACAAATTGCTAATGAAATAGGAGGACTGGCATGAGTAAACTGCCATCATTTAAAGCTGCCCGCATCTTGGTTGTGGGCGATGTCATGCTGGACCGCTATTGGTTCGGCGATGTACATCGTATTTCGCCGGAAGCACCCGTTCCCGTGCTCAAAGTAAGTCGCGTGGAAGAGCGTCCCGGCGGTGCTGCCAACGTGGCGCGCAATATCACTTCGCTGGGCGCAAACTGCACTTTATTGTCGGTGGTTGGAGCGGATGAGGCGGGCGACTGTCTGCAAAGATTGTTAACCGAGCAGGGCGGGGTTAAGGCGTTGCTGCATCGAGACGAAGGATTTTCGACGATAGTTAAATTGCGTGCCATCGCGCGGCAACAACAATTGTTGCGCATTGATTTTGAAACTCCCCCCAGCCACGAAGTTCTTAAAGCAAAGCTGGCAGAATTTAAAGTTAATCTGCCGGATTGCGATGTGGTGATTTTGTCCGATTACGGCAAAGGCGGTTTGGCGCATATTGCCGAAATGATTAAAGCGGCGCGGGCGGCAGGCAAGCCTGTGCTGGTCGATCCCAAAGGGGATGACTATGCGCGCTATCAGGGCGCAACCTTGCTGACGCCCAATCGCAGTGAATTTCATGATGTGGCGGGAAGTTGGAACAGCGAGGCCGAACTGACTGCCAAGGCCGAAAAATTGCGTACCGAACTGCACCTTGATGCTTTACTGGTTACACGCAGCGAAGAAGGCATGAGCTTATTCCGCGCCGGTAGCGTGCTGCACGAACCAACTCAAGCGCGTGAAGTGTTTGATGTCAGCGGAGCGGGTGATACCGTGATTGCCACTCTGGCGGTCATGCTGGCGAGCGGTGCCGAACTTGGCGATGCAGTGCGCATTGCGAATCGCGCTGCGGGGATAGTGGTCGGCAAGCTCGGTACTGCGGTTGTGTCACGCGAGGAGATTTTGCAAGACATGGTGTGAGCGGGAAATTAATAAGCCGCTTGATCAGGATAGGCTTACGTTTTGCGTGAAATAATTTTAGTTGGGTGGGTGTCGTCTTTGACAGTTGAGGTGGGCAATCAGTTTCATCGATAGCCCACGCGGTTGGGTTGACAGGACGTTACCGCGTGGGCACAGAATCGTGCCCACCTACTAGACTTCATTCGATACAATACTAAAAGTGACAAAGGCTCTAGGTGTAAAACTTCACGCCAGTGTGTGAATACAAGAAATGATTGGATGACTGAAAGCTAGATCGACTAGGGTCAGTCAATAGCAAGATAGGCGAAAGACAAAGTCCGGCCAATTACGGACGTTCCATCTTCTAAAGCAAGGGGACACTTAATGTTTAGGTTTTTAGTCGGAGTTTGCTTCTCCATACTTGCAATAAACTCATGTCTTGCAGATGTCCATGCAAAACTATTTCAAACTTCATTGACTCAGGTTAAAGCACAAACAACTATCCCAATTTTGCTGCCAAGCGAATTCCCTGCCCCTATAGTGGAAGGAGAAATACACGACGTCAAAGGAATAGGTACAAATACAGGCTACGAATTCAATTTGTATTATGAAAAGGATTCTGGCAATGCAGGATACTTTGGATCATTTACTGCCGAAATAGGAGGTAAGCTCCATTTCAAAGGAAAGCCTGTAACACTTGAAAATGGAGCTACTGGCTATTTTAAGGGCAGGTCATGTGGAGGCTCTTGTTCTCCTAGCCATTTTGCTTGGTTTCAAGACAAAACGCTATACACAATTGATTTGAAATTCGCAGTAAATAATAAGCAGGATGAAGAAAAGATAATGACTTCAATTGCTAATTCTGCAATTCATGGCGGCGCTCGATAAAAATTATGTCCGTTACCAAAATTAGAGCGGACGTTGATAATCATGAGTAATGAATTCAAACTATCGGCTATTAGGGGCTCTTCAAGGTTTTAGTCAATGAATGAAATTGAATTTATTAAAAAGCTTGATGAACTTAAATATCACGGCAAGAGAATGTTGATTTATTCCATCGCGGTATTTCTGATTACGTTGCCCCTTTTTATGTATGGGGTTTACCTAACAAGGAATCACGCACCTTTTGGCACAGTGTTTCTAATTATTGGTGCTGCAATGGCATTTTGGTGTTGTGGTTTATGGTTTTTGTTTCGGGTAAATCGGGACATTAAAAAATTCGCACCTAAATGTCCATCGTGCGGTTCAATAGCAACTTGGATAAATCGTTCACAGATTTTAGAAACAGGTCTTTGTCCTAAATGTCAGGCAGAATTCGTCAGCATCACTAACAAGTGATTCAGCAAATATCCGTCCTTTTGTGGAAGCTTTACTGCGTCTCCTTAGGGTTATTTTGAGACAGTTAGCATGGTCTAGAAATACGATTTCACTACATGAAAATTTTCATTCAACTTTAATAGCAGATTTCAGATCGCCGATTTTAGAAGTGCCTATATGCCAAATACTCTAGCCGAATGGCTCACCTACCTTGAGACCCTAAATCCAAAAACCATCGCGCTCGGTCTGGAGCGCGTGGCGGAAGTGAAGCAGAGACTAAAACTCCAACCCTACTTTCCAATCATCATCGTCGGTGGTACCAACGGCAAAGGTTCGGTGTGTGCGATGTTGGAATCAATATTGCATGCCGCCGGATACCGTGTCGGTTGTTACACTTCGCCGCATCTGCTGGAATATAACGAACGGGTGCGTGTCAGCAAGCATTCGGCAAATGATGCCGAGTTGTGTGCCGCGTTTAAAAAGATTGAAAAGGTGCGTGGCGATATCCCGCTGACCTATTTTGAATTTGGTACGCTTGCCGCGATGCAAATGTTCACTGAACAAAAGATTGATGTCGCTATACTCGAAGTAGGGTTGGGTGGCAGGCTGGATGCAGTCAACATTTTTGACGCGGATTGTGCGGTGGTGACAAGTATCGATATTGATCACACTGAATACTTGGGCGATACGCGCGAGAAAATTGCGTTTGAGAAGGCGGGTATCTTTCGCGCAGGCAAAGTGGCTATATTTGGCGATACTGATATGCCGCAGGCAATACGCACTCAGGCAGAAAAAGTGGGTGCTGAATTATGGTGTCTCGGGAGCGAGTTTGGCTTCACGCTCCCCTCCCCCGCAGGCGGGGGAGGGGCCGGGGGTGAGGGGCGCGGAAGCGAAGCTCATGTTATCTCCGTAGTTAAGCCCCTCACCCTAGCCCTGAAGGAACAACTAGCCATTCGACTTGGCGAACAAACGACGTCCGCCAAGTCGCTGGTTATCTCCCGCGAGCGGGAGAGGGAACAAATACCAGGGCAATGGGACTTTCACGGAAAGAAAATATCCCGCAGTTCTTTGCCTTTCCCCGCTTTGCGTGGCAGCTATCAATTGAATAATGCCAGTGCCGCACTGGCGGCATTGGATGTGTTGAAAGGCAAGATGCCGGTGAGTATGGAATCAGTGCGGCGCGGGTTGGTGGAAGTGACCTTGTCCGGGCGTTTCCAGACGATTCCGGGAAAACCCGCCTTGATCCTCGATGTGGCGCATAACCCGCATGCGGCGCGTTCACTGGCCAAAAATCTGGCTGCTTTGCCGCCATGCCCTAAAACTTACGCGGTTTGCGCGATGTTGAAGGATAAAGATATGGCCGGGGTGGTAGAAGCCCTGAAATCGCAGGTGGATGTGTGGTTAGTGGCGGGGATAGCCGCGCAGCGCGGAGCCACGGCGGATGAGTTGGGGCAGGTGTTGGACAACGCCAAGGTCGGGCAGGTGGTGCGTTTCCCCAATGCTACCGAAGCTTTGCATCATGCCTATAATCAAGCTGGCGAAAATGATAGAATTGTCGCCTTCGGATCATTCTATACAGTAGCAGAAGTGATGCGCGCGCGGGGACTACGCAACGCCTGATTTTTGCAAGAGTATTTCATCAAGATAAACGATGGCAAAACAAATGACTGCGGACGAAGAGTCCATTATTAAAAGACAAGCGCGCCGCCGCTTGATCGGCGCGATTGCTTTAACCACGGCTGTAGTGATTATTCTGCCCATTGTGTTTGACGGCGAGCCACCGACAACCAAGGTGAGCGATATTGAGTTGCGCATTCCGGACAAAGACAAATTGGCGGATATTCCGATTGGTTCTGCCGCCTCAACTCCGGGCATAGCTTCCGCAGCGGTACCGGCTTCAGCACCCGCATCAACTGCCGCTTCCGGAATATTACCCGCCGCCGCTGCCGCAGCTATTGTCGCCGCACCTGTTGTTGCCGCTGCTGCTTCTCAACATGCACCAGCGGTAAAACCCGAACAACCCAAAGCAGAAGCTGTAAAACCGGCGCAAGCGGAAAGCAAGGCGGAAGTGAAACCTGCCGCCACGCATAATACGATCCCTCATTCCGGTTTCGCGGTGCAGGTCGGGGCCTTTGTCAATGCGGATGCCGCAAAAAAATTGCAGGATAAACTGGTGGCGCAAGGATTACACGCTTATACCGAGAAGGTCGGTCACAATGTTCGTGTGCGTGTCGGGAGTTTTACCACGCATGAAGCTGCCGATAAAGTGCGCCACAAGATCGAGGCACAGGGTTTGCATCCGAATGTGGTCAATCTGGGTAGTTAATGATTGCGATGACGGCGTTTGACTATACGGTTTTGGGAATTGTGGTGCTCTCTGTCGGGTTGGGGTGGTGGCGCGGTTTTGTGTATGAACTGGTGTCATTGCTGGGTTGGATTACAGCCTATTTTGTGGCGCGAATTTATGCGGTTGATATATCCGAATACGTACCCAATATAGTGACATCGAGTGTGACAAAGACGGCAGTGGCTTATACGTGTTTGTTCGTGGGCACCTTGATCATTAGCGGCATTCTGGCTTGGCTGCTGTCAAAACTGGTTAAGGTCGCCGGGCTGGGTTTGATGGATGGCGTTGTGGGCGGGGTCTTCGGGTTGTTGCGCGGAATGCTGTTTGTGCTGCTGCTTGTGTTGCTGGCCGGACTGACGAGTTTGCCCAAAAAACCGTTCTGGCGGGATGCCTGGTCGAGCAGGGCGTTGCAAAGTGCGGCTTTATTTACCAAAGATTTTTTGCCGGAAAATGTGGCGAAAAAAGTGGCGTACTGATTATTACATTTAAAGGCTAACGGAATCCATTATGTGTGGCATTTTAGGCGTCGTCGCTCAAACTCCTGTCAATCAACTTCTGTATGACGGATTGCAAGTATTGCAACATCGCGGGCAGGATGCAGCAGGCATAGCCACGATTGATGGCAATGCCTTTCATTTGCATAAAGGCAACGGCCTTGCGCATGATGTATTTCGCACACGCAATATGCGCGCACTTACCGGTAATGCGGGTATTGCTCACGTGCGCTATCCCACGGCAGGATCGGCAGTCGATCATAACGAGGCGCAGCCGTTCTATGTCAATTCACCTTTCGGCATTGTGCTGGGGCACAACGGTAATTTGACCAATACCGCGCAGTTGCAAAAAGAATTGTTTTTGGACGATCTGCGCCACGTCAATACCAATTCCGACTCGGAGGTATTGCTCAATGTGTTGGCGCACGAGCTGCAAATCGAATGTAAACAACTGCGGCTGGATCCCAAAACAATCTTTGCTGCCGTATCAAGCGTGCATCAGCGCTGTAAAGGCGCCTACGCGATCGTTTCGATGATCTCGGGTTATGGATTGCTGGCGTTCCGCGATCCCTACGGTATTCGTCCGCTGGTGATAGGCACCCATGAGACCGCGCAGGGTATCGAATATCTGGTTGCCTCGGAAAGTGTGGCTCTGGATACCTTGGGCTTTAAGTTCCTGCGGGATGTCGAACCGGGCGAGGCGGTGTTCATCGATTTCAAGGGTAATTTCCACAGCCAACAATGTGCGGCGAACCCCGTGCTTAACCCGTGTATTTTCGAATTCGTTTATCTGGCGCGTCCGGACTCCGTGATTGACGGCATTTCGGTATATGAGACGCGCCTCAATATGGGCGAATATCTGGCCGACAAAATCTCGCGCGAATGGACAGATCACGATATTGATGTGGTGATTCCCATCCCCGATTCCAGTCGGCCCAGTGCTTTGCAATTGGCAAACCGGCTGGGTATTTCGTTCCGCGAAGGCTTTGTAAAGAATCGTTATATCGGACGCACCTTTATTATGCCGGGGCAAGCCATGCGCAAAAAATCGGTGCGCCAGAAACTGAACGCCATCAGCGTCGAGTTCAAAGGCAAGAACGTGCTGCTGGTAGATGACTCAATCGTGCGCGGGACCACCAGCCGCGAGATTGTACAAATGGCGCGAGATGCCGGAGCGCGTAAAGTGTATTTTGCTTCTGCCGCACCGCCGGTAAAGTTTCCCAATGTGTATGGCATCGATATGCCATCCCGTAGCGAACTGATCGCAACAGGGCGCACCGATGATGAGATATGCCGCGAAATCAGCGCCGACCGGATTATTTATCAAGACCTCGCAGATTTGAAGGCGGCGGTAAACAAATCAAATCCGGCAATCACACGTTTTGATTGTTCCTGTTTCGATGGCGAATACATCACGGGTGATATTACCCCGGAATATTTGAATCGGATCGAAAACTCGCGTGGTACCGGCAAGGTGGCCCCAGCGCCGGACGATGATCAGATGGAACTGGATCTGGCAATGAGTGTGACTTCAATGTAAGTTGACGGCAAGCGGCGAGGAGTAATGATTAAGTAGGGTGCATGGAATGCACCCTACAATATTTTCAATATTACTGAATGAGCAAAGCGTCGGAAAGGAAATAACAAAATGACAGAAGCAAAATATCAACCGGAAACCCTGGCGCTGCGCGCAGGCACTGAACGCAGCCAATTTCACGAACACAGCGAGGCACTGTACCTGACTTCAAGCTTTGTGTTCGACAACGCCGAGCAGGCAGCCAAGCGGTTTATCGGTGAAGAGCCGGGCAATATTTATTCGCGCTTCACCAACCCCACCGTAACGATGTTCGAAGAGCGCCTGGCCGCGCTGGAAGGAGCCGAACAATGCGTGGCTACGGCTTCCGGAATGTCTGCCATTTTGTCGGCTTGCATGGGCTTGCTCAAGGCGGGAGATCATGTGGTGGCATCGCAAAGTCTGTTCGGTTCGACTGTTAACCTGTTTAATAATGTGCTGAAAAAATTTGGAGTGGAGACGACCTTTGTTTCTGCCACTGATGTCGCGCAGTGGCAGGCAGCAGTGCGCCCGAATACAAAACTCTTTTTTCTGGAGACGCCGTCTAATCCGCTGACAGAAATTTCCGATATCGCTGCTATCGCAGCGGTGGCGAAAAGCGCTAACGCACTACTGGCGGTGGACAACTGCTTCTGCACGCCTGTTCTGCAACGTCCGTTGCAATTGGGCGCCGATATTGTGATTCATTCCGCCACCAAATATATTGACGGACAGGGCCGGGTTCTGGGCGGTGCGGTGTTGGGTAGCAAAAAATTAATGGAACCGGTGTACGGTTTTCTGCGCACGACCGGTCCGACCATGAGCGCGTTTAACGCCTGGGTATTTTTAAAAGGGATTGAAACGCTTAAGTTGCGTATGGAAGCGCACAGTGCCAATGCCTTGCAACTTGCACTGTGGCTGGAACAGCAACCCAATGTGGCGCGCGTGTTTTACCCGGGCTTGCCCTCGCACCCGCAGCATGCGTTGGCATTGAAACAGCAGAAAACCGGCGGTGGCATTGTGGCGTTCGAGGTGAAAGGCGGCAAAGCTGCCGCGTGGAAAGTGATTGATAACACCAAAATGTTATCCATTACAGCAAATCTGGGCGATACCAAAACAACGATCACGCACCCGGCGACTACGACGCATGCGCGCATTAGCCCCGAGGCGCGAGCGGCGGCGGGTATTAGCGACGGGTTGATTCGCATTGCTGTCGGTCTGGAAGCATTGGTGGATATTCAGAATGACTTGGCGAGAGGATTATGAGAAATATATTATGAGTACACGATTGGCAAAACAAGTAGGCAAGGCATTGAAGGCACGCGGCTTGACGCTGGCAACCGCGGAATCATGCACAGGCGGCGGTATCGCGCAAACTATTACCAGGGTGGTAGGAAGTTCCGACTGGTTTGATCGGGGCTTCGTCACGTATTCCAATACGTCCAAAGAAGAGATGTTGGGCGTTTCGCCGGATACGATGAAAAAGCACGGCGCGGTAAGTGAAGTAACGGCGCGCGAGATGGCTGAAGGAGCGCTGCAATATAGCCGTTCTCAAGTCACTCTGGCCGTGACTGGTATAGCCGGACCCACAGGCGGCACACCGGAAAAGCCGGTCGGCACGGTTTGGTTCGCTTGGGTTGGTAAAGGCATAACAAAGTCAGTCTGCCATTATCTTAGCGGTGATCGGGATGCCATTCGTGTCAAAGCAACAAGAATAGCGCTGCAAGGGGTACTGGAGCTATTAAATACACAGCCACCAAAGCGATGAAATAACAAAAGAACGAACGTTCTATGCAAAGGCGGATTGATATGCAATAATCCGCTACCAATTTTTGAAGGGAATCGTAATGGAAGAGAATAAAAGCAAGGCGCTAGCCGCAGCGCTGAGCCAGATCGAAAAGCAGTTCGGCAAGGGTTCTATCATGCGCTTGGGCGCAGGCGAAGTAATCAAGGATATTGAGGTTGTATCCACCGGATCGTTGGGCTTGGATATCGCGTTGGGTGTGGGTGGTTTGCCGCGCGGGCGCGTGATTGAGATTTATGGCCCGGAGTCTTCCGGCAAAACGACGCTTACCCTGCAAGTGATCGCCGAGATGCAAAAACTGGGCGGCACGGCTGCGTTCATTGATGCGGAACACGCGCTTGATCCGCAGTACGCACAAAAACTGGGGGTGAAGGTTGAAGATTTGCTGATCTCGCAGCCGGATAACGGTGAGCAGGCTTTGGAAATCGTTGATATGCTCGTGCGCTCCGGTTCAGTGGATATCGTTGTTGTTGACTCCGTTGCGGCGCTGACGCCAAAGGCGGAAATTGAAGGCGAAATGGGCGATGCACAGATGGGTCTGCATGCGCGCCTGATGTCGCAGGCTCTGCGCAAACTCACGGCCAACATTAATCGTAGCAACACGATGGTTATTTTCATCAACCAGATTCGTATGAAGATCGGCGTGATGTTTGGCAACCCGGAAACCACCACCGGCGGTAATGCGCTAAAGTTTTATGCTTCAGTGCGTCTTGATATTCGCCGTACCGGAGCAATCAAGAAAGGCGACGAGGTGATCGGTAATGAGACACGGGTCAAGATCGTAAAAAATAAAGTCGCACCTCCGTTCAAGGAAGCTAATTTCGATATTCTGTATGGCGAAGGGATCTCGCGTGAAGGTGAAATTGTCGAGCTGGGCGTGTTGCATAAGCTGGTCGAAAAATCGGGAGCCTGGTATGCATACAACGGCGAAAAGATCGGGCAAGGCAAAGATAATGCGCGCGAGTTTTTGAAAAGCAATCCTGAAATTGCGCGCGAGATTGAAAACAAAGTCCGCGCCGCGCTCGGAGTCAACGCGCTGAAATCCGGTGGCGAAGAAGCCTGAAATCAGCCTTCGCGTCCGCGCCATGAGGTATCTGGCGCGGCGCGAGCACAGCCGTACCGAGTTGCATAGCAAATTATTGCCTTACGTGCAGGAAGGCGAAGACTTGGGCGCAGTGCTGGATGAGCTGGTTACCCGGGGCTGGCTTTCAGATGAGCGAGCCTCTACACAGTTGGTTCACGCCAAGCGCAATCGATTCGGTACGCAACGTATCGCTCACGAACTTCGACAAAAGGGTATCCCTGAAAATTTGATTGCCGCAGCCTTACCCGGTTTAAAAGATTCAGAATTGGATACGGCACGCGAGGTTTGGCAAAGAAAGTTTGGTAATATAGCGCAAGATGAAAAAGAAAAAGGCAAACAAGTGCGCTTTCTTCAATCTCGTGGATTCTCCATGGATGTAATATTCAAAGTGTTGCGCCAAAGTTAAACTCGATAAATTTTTTCGATCACCATAATGGTTTGCGGGTTGTGACGGAATAAAAAGCGGATTAAATCGTTGCTGTAACAAAGGGGAATGCGTTGCCTTTCGAAAACGATATTGCTGAAAAATGGGTTCTGGTCATTGACGATATGGAGAGCATGCGCTCCCAGTTGCGTATGTCATTGACCAGCTCGGGTTTTGCCAAACTGCATGTGGTGAGTAGTATCAAAGACGCTTTGGAGCGCATGGAGACAAATCGCTACGATGTGATCCTGTGTGACTATTCTCTGGGCGATGGAACTGACGGCCAGCAGTTCCTGGAATATTTGCGTACCAATGATCTGATTACCCGAAATACCGTTTTCGTCATGATTACCGCGGAGCAAGCTTATGAAAAAGTTGTCGCGGCTTCCGAATGTGCTCCCGACGATTATTTGCTCAAGCCGTTTACTGCCGCTCAATTCAATGCCCGCTTGGAGAAGTTGCTGGAGCGGCAGGAATACTTTTCATTTATCGACAAAGCAACCGACTCCAAAAACTGGGGGCGAGTCATTATCGAGTGCGATAAGAAGCTGGCGATCAAAGACAAATATTTTATTGATTTGTGCAAGATCAAGTGTGCGGCGCTGATGCGGGCAAATCGCCCGCAAGACGCTGCAAATTTGTATAACGAGATTCTTGCGTTGCGGCCGATAGGCTGGGCAAAGCTGGGCCTGGCCCGGGCATTGGCCCAACTCGGCAAGAAAGATGAGGCCAAAACACTCGTGCAGGAGATTCTCAAAGAGTCTCCGCAGTTCATGGCTGCTTACGATTTTCTTGGCAAGTTATTATCTTCTACGGGGGATAAACATGCCGCACTGGATGTGCTTCAAAAAGCCCGTGAAGTTTCTCCCGGAACAATGAGCCGAATTCGTGAATTGAGCTCCCTGGCAGTGAGTGCGGGAAAGCCGGAAATAGCCGAGACAGTGATGCGTCAGGCATTACTGAAGCACAAACATTCGCCGGTTCGCCAGGCGAATGATTACGCTGTTTTATCAAAGGCGCTAATCAATCAGGGAAAGGCTACGGAGGCATTGATTGTGGTAGCGGATGCCCAAAAGAGTTTTAAAGACGATCATAGCAACATTGTATTGTCCGCGTCAGAAAGTGTGGCGCATCGTGCGGCAGGAAATCATGCGCAGGCGGCGGCAGCTTTGGCGAAGGCTATGTCAAATGCCGACTTGAACAAGCTTCCGGTGGGTACTGTGATTGCGCTGGCCGATGCGTGCTTCGCGTCCGGCAAAGAAGAAGACGCGACCAAATTATTGCGTCACGCAATTCAAAACAATCAGGAAGACGAAGTAATCAAAGAAAAGGTGCATGATGTTCTGACTTCTGCGGGCAAACAAACTTCAGAAGCCACCGCGATGATTGAAGAGAGCACGAGAGAAGTGATCCAATTGAACAATGAGGGCGTGCTCAAAGCTGAAGCAGGTCAACTTGAGGAGGCTATTGCGTTACTGTGTCAGGCGGCAGACCGGTTGTCGAACAATGTGCAAATTGTAGGAAATGCATCGCTGGTGATTGCGCTTGATCTTGTGCGCAACGGCAAAGATCCTGACAAGTTGGGGCGGTGTTTGCATTACCGGGATGAATTCGTGAAGAAATCTCCCAATCACCCCAAGCTTGCGCAGATAGATGCCCTGCTCAAGCAATTGAAACCTTAAACTAACACTCGGCTTATGAATGATATATTTGCGGCAGTAATACACGACGTAAAAAATCAATTGGCCGAGTTGTCACTTCGATTAGGCAAGAGGGGAGATGCCCAGAAAGAAATGGAAATCGCGATCAGCGCGGCGCGTCGTTTGTCCGAAATGCTATTGGTACACCGGCAAGAAAACGAATTACTGAGAGTGAACTCGGATTCGGTTAACGCCCCCGATTTTTTGGAAATGCTGGCTGCGGAATATCGCGAACTATTTCCAAGGTTGCTTATCGAAATCGACGATAAGAATGCGCCAGAGCTGGCTTTTTTTGACGACGCGCTGGTACGCATGGCGCTTGCCAATGCAATTCATAATGCATGTCGCATTGCAAATGCCAGAGTGCAACTGGCGGCTTTTGAACAAGACAAAATGTTAGTGTTGGAAGTGAGGGATGATGGCCCGGGCTATCCGGATAATATATTGGCAGGCAGCATTGATACGCCATTGCCTGTGAGTGGCAGAGGTACCGGGCTGGGGCTTTATTTAGCCAGAAAAATTGCCGAGTTGCACTGTCTGGATTCTCGACATGGCTATATCGATTTGAGTAATGAAGGTGGTGCCGTATTTCGTATGATGTTGCCCTGAGACACAATTCCAAGAGATGAACAAAACTAACAGGAGGTAATTATATGTCGCCAAAATTCGTCATGATTATTGCAATACTTGCCACAGCTTTCTTGGGGACAATCGAAAGTTATGCCCAAGATGCTCAGCAAAGTAACCCGCTGGATGTAGTTCCGGACAAAATGCCGTTTGACGTACCCTACGGTGCTCCAATATCGCTAGCACAAGCAAACAGTGCCATCAGTACAGCTTTGGCTGAAGCCAAAAAACATAACTGGAAGCTCAACATCGCGGTAGTCGATTCCGGAGGTAATTTGGTCGCATTCCAACGTATGGACGGGGCGCAACTTGCATCCATTCAAATTGCCGAGCATAAGGCGCGTGCTTCTGTGAATTTTAGACGCGAAACCAAAGCTTTCGAAAACTCAATTCAAGTCAATGATATGCGTTATATAACAACGATTGATGGCGTTATAGCTTCACGTGGAGGAATTCCTCTGGTTGAAAGCGGCAAAATCATTGGCGCAATTGGTTGCTCGGGTGGAACGGGTTCTCAGGATGAGGTTGTTTGCAAGGCGGGTGCTGAAACCGTCAAGTAGTATATCCAGGCCGATTTAAAAGTTAATTTAAATCAATAGGATAATATTGCTTGTGCATCTATTTTTTTATGGTTGCAAATATTCGCAGACTCATCAAGAGGTGACATTTTCAACATACAGTTAAAAAATCGTCTTATTCATTGAACTTTTCGCAAAACAGGGGGTCTATGGTTGCAGTTGGCGAAAGCTGACTCACGTTTCTCCTCCCTAGAGCGTGCGTCTTAACTCCCCCTTGTTAAGATGTTATGCCCCTGATGCGGTTATTCGCTCAGGGGCGTTTTTTTCCTGAAGTTCTCTGTCGGCCACACTAGCTGTTAGGCACTGCATGGTATGATGCGCGCCATTCTTCAAAGATATTTGATATTAAGGGTGTGCAATGAAAAGCAGTGAAATCCGTCAGCAATTCCTAGATTATTTTGCCTCGAAAGGCCATACGATAGTTGCCTCCAGTTCGCTGGTTCCGCATGAAGACCCGACGCTGCTGTTTACCAATGCGGGGATGAACCAATTCAAGGATGTATTTCTTGGCTTTGACAAGCGGCCTTATACACGGGCGACGACCTCGCAGAAATGTGTGCGTGCCGGTGGCAAGCATAATGACTTGGAAAACGTCGGCTACACCGCACGTCACCATACTTTCTTCGAAATGCTGGGGAATTTCAGCTTTGGGGACTACTTTAAACGCGATGCGATCAACTATGCGTGGGAACTGCTCACGGTGGTGTACAAACTACCCAAAGACAAACTCACGGTCACCGTGTATGCCGAGGATGACGAAGCTTACGACATCTGGACCAAAGAGATCGGCGTACCTGCCGAGCGCGTAATCCGCATTGGCGATAACAAAGGCGCGCGCTATGCCTCCGACAATTTCTGGATGATGGGCGATACCGGCCCCTGTGGCCCCTGCACGGAAATATTTTACGACCACGGTGAGCATATTCCCGGCGGGCCACCCGGCACTCCCGGAGAAGATGGCGACCGTTTTATTGAAATCTGGAACAACGTATTTATGCAGTTCAACCGCGACGAAGCGGGCGTGATGCACCCGCTGCCCAAGCCGTCGGTGGATACCGGTATGGGCTTGGAGCGTATCTCGGCGGTGTTGCAGCATGTGCATGCCAACTACGAGATCGACCTGTTCCAAGCCTTAATCAAGGCGGCAGCGCGTGAAACTAAATGCGCTGATCTGGATTCGCCTTCGCTGAAAGTATTGGCCGACCATATTCGCGCCTGTTCCTTCCTGATTGCGGACGGTGTGATTCCCGGTAATGAAGGTCGCGGCTACGTGCTGCGCCGTATTATTCGCCGCGCGATTCGCCATGGTTACAAGCTGGGCGCGCGTGCCGCGTTTTTCCATAAGCTGGTGCCTGATCTGGTTGAACAGATGGGGGCCGCGTATCCGGAATTGGCTACAGGCCAAGTGCGCGTGATTGAGATATTGAAACAGGAAGAAGAGCGCTTTTTTGCAACCATTGAAAACGGTATGGCGATTTTAGAAGCTGATCTGGGCGAATTGGCAAAAACAGGCAATAAGACTTTCAACGGCGAAACGGCTTTCAAGCTGCACGACACCTTTGGTTTTCCCTTAGATCTGACGCAGGACGTTTGTCGCGAACATGGCGTAACAGTTGACGCTGCCGCTTTCGACAAAGCAATGGCGCATCAAAAAGAGCAAGCGCGTGCCGCAGGCAAATTCAAGATGGCGGCAAACCTCGAATACGCAGGCCCGACGACCACTTTCCACGGCTATGACACACTGGAATATAAAGGCAATATCCTTGCTTTGTACAAAGACGGTGTATCGGTGAATGTGTTGCATGAAGGCGACATGGGTGTGGCCGTGCTGGATGACACTCCGTTCTACGCCGAGTCGGGTGGACAGGCGGGCGATAGCGGCGAACTGCGCAGCGTGCATGGCATCTTCTCCGTGGAAGACACGCAGAAGATTCAAGCCACAGTTTTCGGCCATCATGGCGTGGTAAAAACGGGCAAGTTGACCTTGGGTAACGGAGTCACTGCCAAGGTGGACATCGCAGCACGCAGCCGCACCATGCGCAACCATTCGGCCACGCACTTGTTGCACAAGGCCTTGCGCGAAGTGTTGGGCAACCATGTGCAGCAAAAAGGTTCACAAGTGGATGCGGATAAAACCCGATTCGACTTCGTGCATACCCAACCGGTGACCGATGCAGAAATTCGCAAAGTAGAGGCTATCGTCAATGCGGAAATTTTGGCGAATGCCGCTTGTCAGGCACGCGAAATGGGCATCGAGGATGCGCAGAAAACGGGCGCGATGATGTTGTTTGGCGAGAAGTATGGTGATGTCGTGCGCGTGATCGATATTGGCTCATCTATCGAATTGTGTGGAGGTACGCATGTGAAGCGTACTGGTGACATCGGGCTGTTCAAGATCGTGGCGGAAAGTGGTGTGGCTGCCGGTGTGCGCCGTGTGGAAGCGGTAACGGGTGAGGGTGCGCTGGCACGGGTCAATGCTCAGGAGCAGCAACTGCAGCAGGTGGCCGATGCGGTGAAATCGCAACCGCATGAAGCCGCTGCGCGCATCGGGCAAATTCTCGACAATTTGAAATCGTTAGAAAAAGAAATGGCAGCATTGAAATCCAAACTGGCCTCGGCACAGGGCGATGAGTTATTGAACCAGGCACAAGATATCAACGGCGTAAAAGTGTTGGCGGCCAAGCTGGACGGTGCGGATGCGGCAGTATTGCGTGAAACACTGGACAAGTTGAAAGATAAACTTAAATCTGCGGCAATTGTTTTGGCATCTGTAAATGATGGGAAAGTGAGTCTGATCGCGGGGGTGACTGCGGATACAACTGCCAACGTGAAAGCAGGCGAATTGGTAAACTTCGTGGCGCAACAAGTCGGCGGTAAGGGCGGTGGCAGGCCGGATATGGCACAAGCAGGCGGTACACAACCGGAACACTTGGCGGCAGCACTTGCCTCGGTCCACGCATGGGTAAAGGCAAAGTTTTGAAAGAGATGAACTGACTCGCTTGAATAACGACACCAACCACAGCTTTCAATATTATGCTATGTTATTAGAAAAATAATAACGAACTAATTGCAGCTTCAGACGAGTAGCGTGAGCAGGGGCGAAGCAGAAATGAAACCTGAACAAAGTACTATTTTGTTGGTAGAAGACGATCCGGTTGAAATCGACCTGGCTCGTCGCGCCTGCGCACTTTGCAATCCCGTGTTGCAATTGATTGTGGTGGGAGACAGTACTGAAGCATTGGAATGGTTGGCGAAAACGGCTGAAGCAAAAGATCAATTCCCCAAGCTGATACTGCTGGATCTAAAACTACCCCATCTTATCGGGCTCGCAGTACTGCGTCGGCTACGCATGGATGCAGCCACATGGGATTTGCCCATCATCGTCTATTCAAAAGTCCACGAACCTTCCGATGTGGTGCTTAGTTATCAAGTCGGCGCGAATAGTTTTGTGAACAAGCCAGAGGACATTGATCAGTTTAATGCCCTGTTGCATGAGTTGTCTGATTATTGGTTGTTGCCGCGTCAGCGCAAGTTGAGCTTGGGTTCGAGTTAACAGACTTCTTGATTAGCCACAAAGTTCAGCTATTCCCTCTCCCGCAGGCGGGAGAGGGTGAAGGTGAGGGGCGTCGAGTGGAAATAGTTGCTTTTTATCCCGAAAAGTTCATTAGCCTGTAGGAGCACGATTTATCGAGCGATTCTTTGAGAGCTATCGCTCGATAAATCGTGCTCCTACAGGGTGTTTTTTTAAAGGGAGCGAAACGCTCTGAACTTTGTGGCTAATCAGGACAGACTTTTAAAACGGCAACTGCAATGCCGGATTCGCTTTCAACAAAACTTTCCGAAAATCTTCCTGTATTCTTTTTAATCCTGCCGCGTCATCTGCTTCGAAGCGCAATACAATCACCGGGGTAGTATTGGAAGGCCGCATCAGCCCAAAGCCGTCCGCATATTCCACACGCAAACCATCAATGGTGATGATTTCACGCGCGCCTTCGAACTTCGCTTCAGTACGCAAGCGGGAAATAAGGGCGTGGTTTTCGCCTTCTTTTACGTGAATATGCAACTCGGGCGTACTCACTGCATCCGGCAAGTTGTTAAGCGTGGCATTTGGGTCGGCAACCTTGCTCAGTATTTCCAGCAGGCGCGCACCGGCATAAAGTCCGTCATCAAAGCCGTACCAGCGTTCTTTGAAAAATACATGACCGCTCATCTCCCCGGCCAGCAATGCCCCGGTCTCTTTCATCTTGGCTTTCACCAGAGAATGTCCGGTTTTCCATAGCGTCGGTTTGCCGCCGTGTTCGCGTATCCAGGCAAATAAATTGCGCGTGGATTTTACGTCGAAGATGATTTCTGCCCCCGTATTGCGGCCTAAGACATCGGCAGCGAAGAGCATTAATTGGCGGTCTGGATAGATGATTTTTCCGTTTTTGGTGACTACCCCCAAACGGTCACCGTCACCGTCGAAAGCGAGACCAATTTCGCTGTCGTTGTGTGCCAATGCCGCAATCAAATCTTCCAGATTATGCGGGTCGGATGGATCAGGGTGGTGGTTGGGGAAATTGCCGTCCACCTCGCAAAACATCTCGGTAACCTGGCAACCCAATTGGCGATACAGATTGGCCACGAAATCACCCGCCACACCGTTACCGCAATCCACCGTGACATTGAGTGGACGCGCCAGTTTAATGTCGGACACGATACGCGCGATGTATTCGGGAGCAATGTTGTATTGCGAATAACTACCGGAGCCGTGTGTCAGATTTCCACTTTCGATGCGCGCACGCAAGGACTGAATGGTTTCGCCGGACAAGGTCTCGCCCGCCAGCACCATCTTCAAACCGTTATAGTCGGGCGGATTATGGCTGCCTGTAATCATCACGCCGCAGTCGGTTTTTAGTTGAAATGCCGCGAAGTAAACCATCGGCGTAGCCACGCGCCCAACGTCTATGACATTGATGCCGCTCTTCTGAATACCTCGCGCCAGCGCCTTGGCAAAACCTTCACCCGACAATCGGCCATCGCGCCCGATTGCGATTGTGTGCTGTTTGCGTGCGCCAGCTTCGGAGCCGATGGCATGGCCGATTTGCTCGACGGTCTCGTCCGTTAGTGTTTTGCCGACGATGCCCCGGATGTCATAGGCTTTGAATATTTCTTTGGGTATAGAGGTCATGCTTGTTTCTCCAAAATAGTGGTTACATGTTTTCCAACTTCAGACGGAGTCAGTTGCATCATGCAATTAAAATGACCCAACGGGCATTCGCGTTTGAAACACGGACTGCACGGCAGATCAAGTTTAAGAACTAAAGCTTGTTCTGATAATGGCGGGGTAAATTGCGGGCTGCTGGAGCCGAAGATTGCCAGCAAGGGGCGATCCAGAGCGGCAGCGATATGCATTAATCCCGAATCGTTGCTGACGACCAGGCTTGCACAGGAAAGCAGGGCGATGGCATCGCTTAAATCGGTCGTTCCGCACAAGTTTTGCACCGACTGATTGCCCAGAGACACGATCTTTTCGGCGACCTCACGATCCCGTGCTGAACCAATCAGCCAAACCGCATAGCCTTTGGCACGTATTTTTTGGGCAAGCTCTGCAAAGTATTGTACCGGCCAACGCTTGGCGGAGCCGTACTCTGCACCGGGGCAAAAAATTGCCACGGGATGATCCAGTGTCAGACCTAGCTTGTGCAGAACTTGCTGACGTGTTTCATCGCTAACGCTTAAATGTGGATGCGGCGTGTTTTGTATTTGGTCTCTGGTTTCTTCGGCAAGTTGCGCAAAACGCTCGACCATCAGCGGCAATTTTGTTTTATGCAGCTTGCGTGCATCGTTGAGCAGACCGTAACGCATTTCGCCGGTGAAGCCGATACGCTTGGGGATATTGGCGAAAAAGGGTACCAGTGCCGACTTGAGCGAATTGGGCAAGACATACGCCGCATCGTAATGGTTGGCCTGCAGTAGTTTGCCCAGACGATAGCGCGCCAATAATTCCAATGCACCGTGCGGAAAGGGATTCACGATGACTTCGCTTACCTCCGGCATTTGCTTGAGCAAAGATAATGTCCACTGCGGCGCCAGCACATCAATGAGACAATCCGGAAAGCGCTGCTTGAGACGCAGCAACATCGGCTGCATCAACATACAATCGCCCACCCAACTGGGCGCTACGACCAGAAATTTTGGCATTTGGCAGTTGACGGGCAGGGTTTAGTGATGGCCTTTGGGTAACTCACCCTTTAGCTTGTAGGTCGCCCCGCAATATGGACAACTTGCAGTGCCCAATTTTTCGACAGGAATAGCGACTCTGGGATGAGCATCCCAGAGCGGCTGATTGGGCGTGGGGCAGAAGAGCGGGAGCGCCTCGGCAGTGACTTCGATATAACGAATTTCAGATTTCATGTGCCATCTCCTGAATTTTCTTTGCCCGGATCAAACGTGATCGAGCCAGCCTGCATATTTGGGATTTTTACCGCCAACGATGTCGAAGAACAAAGCTTGCAATTTGGCCGTGATCGGGCCGCGACTGCCTGCGCCGATGGTGCGGTTATCCAATTCGCGAATCGGCGTCACTTCGGCTGCGGTGCCGGTAAAGAACGCCTCATCCGCGCAATACACTTCGTCACGCGTGATACGCTTTTCGATCAGCTCGATACCAAGATCTTTTGTTAGCGCGATGATGGAGTCGCGTGTGATCCCTTCCAAACAGGAAGTCAGGTCGGGCGTATAAAGTTTGCCTTTCTTCACGATGAAAATATTCTCGCCAGCGCCTTCGGCAACATAGCCATCCACATCCAGTAGCAGCGCTTCATCGTAGCCGTCTTGCGCCACTTCCTGATGCGCCAGAATAGAGTTTGGATAAGAGCCAACCGATTTGGCGCGACACATATTAATGTTGACATGATGACGGGTAAAACTCGAAGTCTTAACGCGAATCCCTTTTGCCATGCCTTCTTCGCCCAAGTAGGCGCCCCACGGCCAGGCAGCAACAGCAACGTGTACGCTTAGCGTGGTAGCGGCAATACCCATCGCTTCCGAGCCGTAAAATACGATGGGGCGCAAATAACACGATTCCAGCTTGTTGGCTCGCACAACTTCTTTTTGCGCGGCCAGTATCGTTGGCTGGTCGAATGGAATTTTCATTTTAAAAATGTGCGCAGAATTAAACAGACGCTCTGTGTGCTCCTGCAAACGGAAAATTGCCGTTCCTTGCGTTGTCTTGTATGCCCGCACCCCTTCAAACACACCCATGCCGTAATGCAAAGTATGGGTGAGTACGTGAGTGGTGGCTTCGCGCCAAGGCACGAGCTTACCGTCGTACCAAATAAAGCCGTCGCGGTCGGACATAGACATGATGAAGGTTTCCTATAAAAAGTTGAATTTATTGCAAGGCGTGATTCTAGCTTGTTCGGGATACTTTATGAAGTAACTAGACTGAGATATTCGGGGAAAAACAGTTGGAACGTAAGCTTTCGGGTGTTAGAGGCCGCGTTGTTAACCCGCGAACGCTTGCTGCAATGCTTGAGTAAACGCTTCCACTGGCTGAGCACCCGAGATGCCGACTTTTTCATTGATTACAAAAAATGGCACGCCGGTAATACCAAGTTTAGCGGCACGTGCTTCGTCTGCGCGTACCTCGTCCGAATAAGCATCGCCTTCTAACACAGACAAAGCTGCGCTTTCAGTAATCCCGAATTCAGGTGCCAGTTTTGCCAGTGCTGCTCGGTCGCCCACGGCAAGTGACTCGGAAAAATAGGCATGCATTGCCCGTTCAGTGGCTTTGTCACCCAGTTGTTTCGATGCGGCGAAATGCAACAGGCGGTGGGCATCGAAGGTGTTGCCTGGACGCGCCTTACTCAAGTGATAATCCAGCCCGACTTCCTTGGCAAGACCTGTAACACGGGCATTCATTGCTGCGGCTTCTTGCGGACTGACGCCATATTTTGAAGCCAGCATCTCGTCAAGCGAGATTGGGTATTGAGGTGGGGATTTGGGATCCAGTTCAAAGCTGCGCCAGATCACCGTTACGCTTTCGCGCTGCGCAAAATTGGCAAGCGCTGCTTCGAAGCGACGTTTCCCGATGTAGCACCAGGGGCAAATAACATCCGACCAGATTTCAACTTGCATAATCTTCTCCTCAACGATGAATTAATTGTATGTCAGAAAAGTGGATAAGGCGATAGTGAAGGGAGTTTGCTTCGGAAGACTATAACTTTGGCAGGGTTAAGTGCCAACTTGCGTGAGAGAAATGCCTGATTCGGTCGTATGGTCGTAACGATGGTAGCGACACTTCCCCGTCTGTTTGGACACATACATTGCCTGGTCTGCATGGCGCAACAGGGTGTCGCCATCATCCTTGTCGGAACAACGGAAGGCTACACCTATACTGGCAGATACCGTAACCTTGTCGTTACCGATGATGATCGGTTTGGCGACCATTTCAAGTACCCGATCCAGAATTTGAAGACATTCGTTTTCGCTGGCAAGATCATTAAACAGCACCGCAAATTCATCACCACCCAGCCGCGCCAAGGTATCGCCTGAGCGCACGGTTTCCTGCAAACGCCGGGTGATTTCTATTAGCAATTGATCGCCTGCTGCGTGTCCGAACTGGTCGTTGACCTGTTTAAAGCCGTCGAGATCTATGTAGCATACGGACAGCAATTTACCGGTACGGTGCGCCTGTGCAATAGCCTGTTTTAAGCGGTCTGCCAATACACGTCTGTTGGGAATTCCGGTGAGAGCATCGTGATCGGCCATTTGACGCAGTGCTTCATCGCGATCTTTCAGCGCGCTGATGGTGGTGTTCAGTGCGACGCCGATGCGGGCAATTTCTTTATCTCCGGAGGTGGATACTGTGATATCGGTTTCTCCGTTTGCCAGACGAGTTAGTGGCTCTTCTAGTTCAGACAACGGCTTGAGTGCCCAGTGCACCATGATGCGCAGAACGAAAGACGCAATCAACATCATTACGGCGATAATCATGCTGGCATAAAATATATTGTGATTCAGATCACTTGTTGTATTGCTGTAGTCCAGCGCGAGTTCGATGAATCCAATGATCTCGATCTTCTCACCCGATGGTTTGTCGAGACTGTAATCGGTCATGCCGTCACTTGAAATTGACTTGACCCAGATCGGCGCACTGATGTGCATTAGCGAAGTTCCACTTTTTTCAAACAACAAAGTTTTCTGTTCCACTTCAATGCCGCTTAGCTTCTCGATAACGGATTCGGATAAAGGAGGAAAATCATCTATCGGGTTGTTCTTGCGTGAATATTCCGCAATCACATTGGTTCCTGATTCATCCAGATACTTCACCCGGGCAATTTCGGGAAAATTATGCAAATAGCTTATGGCCTGTTTTAACTTGGCGGGGTTATTTGTGGCATATAGGGGAATACCCAATTCATCCAGCTTGGTAATCCAACTTTCACCCTGATGGCGAACACTGTTTTCGATGACCAACTCGGAGGCAAGCCAGAGAGCGGCAATCACCAGAAAGTAAATAAAAAGCATCCAGAAAAATTGCAACATCAATATGCGGTTAGCCAGACTTTTGGGGCCGCTGCGGTCAAAGCGAAGGAAAATTGTTTGTGGAAATTTGTGATATTCAATTTTTCCACGCAGGCCGCTTAATCGATGCAAAAACGATTTGGCCGCTTCACGAAATTGCGCTGCGCTAAAAGGCATTTTCATATTTCTTGTATTGGGCTGGTATTTCCAAATTAAGTAGCTTTGCCATCACGCTGTTTATGCGCAGTATGGATTTATCCGGATAGGCTATATCGGGGCCTGGAATTATTTCCGTATTTTGCGCTTGTTTCAACCTGCGCAGTACTTCTTGTGCCACCTCCTGAGGATCGCTCGTGGTACTGAATAATCCGCCGAGACTGAGCAATTCATCGCTGAACACCGCTACCTGCTTGCTGTTGTGAATGCTAAACGTCATCACATCGCGTAAAATATTTCCGCTCAATACACGATTGTCCGGAATCAGCCAAAATCCCTGCACCTTGTCTGCCATCTGTTTGAAGGCGTATTGGTATTCTTTGTCGGAGTTCACGGTTTTATGGTGCAGAGTAATGCCGTTGAGCTTGGCTGCTGTTTTTGCCAGTTGCATCATGTCCTCGAAACCGGGGCCGCTGATGACACCAATATCGGCAGTACCCGGTGCAAGCGCCCGCCAAGTACTGAAGGTTTTGGACATCGAAGGCATGATGCTCACACCTTTATGTTTTGGTGTAAGCAAATCATAATCCTGATAATTAAACACCTGACAAAATACTACCTGTCTGTTTGTCAGCGTCTTGGCTGCAAGGGTGGCGTTCAAACCAATGCTGACGAACTGTTTATTTCCATCGTCCTTGTTTGCTGCAAGCATCTTGATATTTTCGAGCTGACTTCCTTTCAAATAGCGAATGCTTCCATGTCCCGCCAATTGTTTAGCGAGCATTTTTGCAACTTTGCTATAGGCGGGGATGTTTTCGCTCACCAAGATAACTACATCCTTGATCGCAGGGCTTGGCAGAGCCGCAATTACAGGTTGGGGGGGCAGAGGTGGATTTAAGCCGGTTTTGGGTTCGGCGCAGCTTTGGAGTATCAATGCCATAATGACAATAGCAAGACGGCAACACATACGCAGCGGCGGCATGCTGTTAAAACTCGTTCTGGTTGAACTGTTATGACTCATCGGGCGACACCGATATCGTGTGCGTTAAAACCAAACCTTGTTTTATGTTTTCAAGCGCAGCCATAAACGTCGTTTCGTAACAGTCCATAGGTGACCACACAAATTGGTTAGTAAAGAAAATACCCGCAACATGTTTCGGTTCACTACTGGTTGTTTTGGTGTCCTCGACAGGAATCGAAATAGACATATAACAACATGATTATATGTGTATATAAATTGCTAAAAAAACTCGATACCGTTATGGATACCGTTAAATGTTGCACGCTGAGCAATGCTTGCTGTTTGATGCAAAATTCAAAAAATAGGTGAGCCAGAAAATTTTTCAACTCACTTTTGCTGGTGAATAAGCGCACTTCTTGATGTTTCTCGGTCTACAAAAAATATTTGTAACGCATATTATATCTATCAACTTATTTTATCAGGAAGTTGATGGCGTTTATGAAAATACTTAGACTTAAAGAAGTTCTGGAGCGGGTAGGACTAAGTCGAGCGACTTGGTACCGTTTAGTGGCATCAGGTGATGCGCCACAGCAAGTAAAGATTTCAATCCGTAGGGTAGGGTGGATAGATACGGGGATCGATGATTTTATAATCAGCCGGAAGCCAAAATAAACTGGGTTTCCATGACTTGCATGAGGTAAGTAATGAAATTGAACGTGCTGGTAAACGTTCGTGGCGCCGCATGGAACGTTCGATCTTGCGCCAAATCCTGCTCAAATTGCACACCTAGCTAATTCTTCTTCACAAGGGATTCAATCGTATCTAGCACTAACGTCCTATTCAATAGTCATTGCGGATTTTTATCCATATATTTGTGAGTAGTCGCATTTTTCGCGCTTTCTCGACTGAATATTTGATTTTAGACCTGCCAAAATGGTGAACAGAAAATTTCATATAGCACCATCAAACCAAGGAATGAAAATGAACGCATTAAAATTATCGGATGGCAATTCGTGCGATGAATTGTTAAATGAAAAAGAAACAGCAGCAGTATAGGCTGGCAATTCAGCGATGGTGTTCAACATTTGCACATTGTAATCTCCATCGGACTAGTTGCATGCAAAAGGATTTGTATCAACTGCAGCTCGCCTTATCACCGCAGGAGTGTGAAATAAAAAATTCGAAACATTGCGAGTCCTTGGAAAAGTTACATAAGGTATCTCAAATAGTCTCAGGAGTTCTTACCCTGTTGATATTTTTACGAGGAGTAGCAAAAACCGGTGTTTCTCGTGGAAATTTTCTTAAATTTAAGTGCCAGAATATGTTTTGTGGTTAAGACTTCTTAGCAAATACTCAAACAAAGGTGCTTAAAATGAACAAAACTAATAAACCAGATTCTCTGAAGGGCGCAGCTGATACCCTTAAACTTCGTTATCTTGCAGGTTTGAATGCGATGCTGACCTACCGCGACAAGGACGCTAGCAAAGTACTGGATCTGGCTCAAGCACTCATTAAAGTAATTCTTCGCACACTTCTTTCGTTTGCTTTGGACATTCCACAAAACATCATCCTGATATTTCTTGCCTGTGAGGTAATGATATGAACGGAATCGAGGATGTAGCACAAACAACATTTCAAGTGCAGATGCAGGGCGACGGTGGGGACGGTAAATCCCAAAAACTATCTTGCTCGCAGGAACTGATCCAGCTTGTCGTAGGTCATGGTTACTTATTCCATGATGAACGGAATGATGGTTATGCAGCAGTCACGCACAACAATAGCAGGCGCACATTGAAGTTGAGAGGAAGGGCGTTTAGACGCTGGCTCGCTGGACTGTATTACTCGACTACAAAGAAGGCGGCGAACAACGAAGCCATATCCACAGCCATGACCGTGCTAGAAGCCATGGCGACATTCGACGGCAGGATGCTTGAGTTATCAAATCGTTTTGCTATGCATGAGGGAATTTTGTTCTTGGACATGGCTGATACTAACTGGCGCGTTATCAAAATTTCTCAAGCAGGATGGGAGGTAATGACAACCCCCCCTGTGCTGTTCCGCAGGCACTCCCACCAACAGGCCTTACCTGACCCCTTAAAGGGCGCTACACTTGCACTTGTACACAAACACCTAGCGATAAAATCAGATGACGACAAGCTGCTTGTAGAAGCCTGGATGGTCGCTAGTGCTTTCCCAAATACACCTCGTCCGGCGATCACATTTCATGGACCACATGGCGCAAGCAAAACGACAGCGGCGCGCATTCTAAAATCCGTCACTGACCCAAGTCTTACAGAATCTATAGACATCGGAAAATCTCCGGCTGAGCTAGCACAAACACTTGATCATCACGGTGTACCGTGTTTTGACAATTTGACCTCGATACCTGGATGGGCTGCTGACATGCTTTGCCGCGCTGTTACAGGAGGAGGATTTAGCAAACGTGAACTGTACTCTGATGAAAGCGACATTATCCTGAGTTTTAAGCGTGCTCTAATCATTACGGGAATCAATATTCCAACTCATGCACCTGATCTGCTTGATCGTTTGCTGCTGATTGAACTGGAACGCATCACAACCGATAAGCGGATTGACGAAGCAACATTCTGGGAGCAGTACAACGCGGATAAACCAAAGCTGTTTGGCGCATTGTTGGATGCCATTGCGGGGACGCTGGCAGAACTGCCGAAGATTAAGCTGGACAGGATGCCACGCATGGCTGATTTTGCGCGTATCGCGTGTGCATACGCTGAATGGGCTGGTATCGGCTCAGATCGAATGCTTGACATCATCATGCAGAACACTTCACGCCAGACTCAGGAAGTGCTTGACGCTGATCCAATTGCATCTGCTATACGGGACTTCATGCAGAAGCATATGACGTGGACAGGGACAGCCTCAAAGTTGCTAGAACTGATTAACGAATCCGCCCCAATCCCAAAACCGGATGGATGGCCGAAGCAAGGAAATAACCTAACTCGCAAGATCAACGTGCTGCATGCGACATTGAACGAGGTGGGAATCAGCATTCGCAAACATAAATTAAATGGCGAAAAAGTGTTGACGCTAGAAAGTTGCGCGTAATCATCGTTTTTACCGTCCCCGTCTTCCCAAGCCAATATCCGCAATGTTTGCAGCAGGTTCGATAAATACATACCATCGTCCGAGGTATCGTGCTAGATAGACGATAAATCCGGCGTCAAAATCATCGTTCACAATATCGGCCCTGCTGAAATTCACTATCCATAAGGGTTTGGACGACAAGGACAATAAGGACGATAAATCCGCCGTACTTTCTGGCGTGCTGTTAATAGCAAGAGCACTTGATATTTCCATGCCAGAATTAATTTTTGGAAGCGTATCTATAATTCCCGCATGGTTGGTGAGCAATGAAGGCGGCACAAGCCTAAATAATTGACGGTATAACATGCGATGACGCCGAAAGTGAAATGGCTCCTATGCGCCGATAATTCACAACATGGAAGCTGTGTCTGCCAGTCGGCCTTTGCGGACGCTGGTGAATTTGCTAG
>Ga0224559_1000126_pt1 | contig 47808 bp, 51 predicted proteins | sample 714S33034metaG_FD_180676 | JGI IMG/M metagenome (GOLD analysis project Ga0224559, IMG submission 180676) | Peat soil microbial communities from Stordalen Mire, Sweden - 717 S3 30-34 | ecosystem: Environmental > Terrestrial > Soil > Wetlands > Peat | place: Sweden: Norrbotten County, Stordalen... | reverse complement strand
AGAAGGTGGCTGAAGAAAAAGCAAAACCAAGAATCGGATATGTCCACTTATCAGGATGTACCGGGGACATTATGTCGCTCAGTGAAAACTACGACATTTTAGCCGAATTACTCACCAATATGGTGGATATAGTTTATGGACAGACACTGGCAGATGTATGGGATATGCCAGAGATGGACCTTGTACTCGTAGAAGGTTCAGTATGTTTACAAGACGAACACAGTGTTAAAGAGCTCATGGAAGCAAGAGAGAAAGCCGGACTTTTAGTGGCTTTTGGTTCATGTGCTGCAACCGGGTGTTTCACCCGTTATTCAAGGGGTGGACAGCAAGCACAGCCAAATCATGAATCATTTGTGCCTATAGGAGATCTTGTAAAAGTTGATTGTGCTGTACCAGGATGTCCTCCATCACCGGAAATAATTGCAAAAGTTGTTGTTGCTGTAATTAACGGTGATATGGATTACTTACAACCAATGATAGATTTAGTAGGGTACACAGAAGCATGTGGATGCGACCTTCAGTATAAAGTAGTAAACCAAGCCTTATGTATCGGATGTGGAACATGTGCAATGGCATGTCAGACCCGTGCACTAACCATGACCAATGGTAGACCAGAACTCAACAGCGCAAGATGCGTGAAATGTGGTATATGTTATATCCAGTGTCCAAGAAGCTGGTGGCCAGCAGAACAGATAAATAAGGACTTAGGTTTATAGGAGGTTGAAAAAATGGTATTAGGAACATACAAACAAATTACTCTTGGAAGATCAACCGACAAAGAGATTCAAAAAATTTCACAAGATGGTGGAATAGTAACTGCTCTCTTAACCTTCGCTCTTGATGAGAAACTCATTGATGGTGCAGTAGTAGCTGGACCTTCAGATGAAATGTGGAAACCAGAGGCAACAGTAGCACTATCATCCGATGAAGTTATGGCGGCAGCAGGTACCAAATACACAATATCTCCAAACAATATGGTGCTTAAAAAAGCTGTTAGACAATATGGTCTTGAAAAGGTTGGTATAGTTACCATTCCTTGCCAGACTATGGGTATAAGGAAAATGCAGTCCTATCCATTTGGTGTAAGATTCCTAGCAGATAAAATAGCACTAGATATTGGAATATGCTGTACTGAAAACTTCCCATTTGAATCACTTAAAACATTTATTTCAGCTAAAGCTGGTGTTGATTTTGACCTAGTAGAAAAAATGGACATAGGAAAAGGGAAATTTTGGGTGAAGACTCAGGATGATCTAATTAGTTTCCCTATCAAAGAAACACATGGCTACGAACAAAATGGATGTAAAGTTTGTCTCGATCTTGTTTCAGAAATGTCTGACATATCAACAGGTTCAATAGGTGCACCTGACAAATGGTCAGCTATTCAGATCAGAACAGATATTGGTGAAACGGTATTCAAACAAGCAGTTGATGCTGGTGCAATTGAACTTAAACCGATCGACGAAGGTAAATTTGGTCTTGAAATGCTCACAAAATTAGCTAAATCTAAAAAAGAGAAAGCTATGAAGGAGATTGACAGACGAAAAGCAATGGGATTACCTGTTCCATACAAGGGTAGTAGCGAGAAGGAAGATCCACTCGCAAACGTATAAAATTTGGCAGAATTAAGTGGGATTTACATCCACTTAATTAAATTTTTTTTAAGGGTTATAATTTTTTTTGAAAATTTGCTTTTTTATTTCAATATTAGGAACTGCTTGAAAAAAATAAAATACAGGAAATTCACTCTGTTATGACTCTACATCCATCTGACTCAACAATAACAGTGTGTTCAGCTTGAGCAACCCTTGAATCACTTTTTTCTTTGAGGACGTGGTAGGGATATATTGCCCTAGAAGCTAAAAGTTGTCTCATTGCCATGTTAAGATATTTTGAATCGATATGATCTGTTAGCCATCTCTGCGAAAATGGAAGTGTTTTATAATTAGTTGCGATTATATCAAGGAGTTTCTTGGCTTGTACCATTCGCATAGGGCGTCCACGTAAAAACCTGAATATGTAAGCATCATTAGTATCACCGACACGGCCAATACCATCGGTTACAAAGGGTTCTATCGCAAGAATATCTCCTTCATGTATTATATGATTATTTTCCTCTTTGATATTAGGAACCGAAACTCCAGAATGGAGTATAAAACGATCCATACTGTGCCCTGTAAGATTAGAAACAGAGTTAAAATTTTTATTATTTATAGTTTCTTCTATTGCTTTCCCTACTTTGCCAAGTTCCACACCATCTTTTATAGTGGATATTGCACTTTCAAGAGCTTCATGAGCTGTATGTATCATCTTAATATTTAGATTTTCTTCAGATTGTCCATCAACACCATCATAAATAGAAACTGGACCATCTTCTGTTATAAAAACGCTAATAGCTGAATCTGCTATATAACCTTCTATATGAGCACCAAGGTCTATCTTAACAAGATCACCATTTTTAATGACAGACTCATCGCCTGGTGGTGATGTGTAATGTGCAGTGATTTCGTTTATTGAGACATTACAAGGAAATGCAATCATACCGCCCATTTCAACTATATTGCCTTCAACATAGTTTATGAGATCTATAATTTTCATATCTGCTTTAACATATTCCACAGCCATTGATCTGGTCTTTGAAACTATTTTACCTGCTTTTTTGTACTTTTCAATCATAAAATCACTACATCTTCCTAATATAATACATTTTTTTTTAACTTCACAATGGATCCAAATAATATTGACATTAATCATTCTTCATTTTCTAGTATACACTAGTAAATTTAAAATAACATCTAATACAATAGTATTATAAAAACCACCATATAAAATTCAGTATACCTAGTATCAGTTATGTGATTTCAGTAAAAGTGGATAATTTCTTAAAAGATCAAATAATTACTCATATTCCGTTATTCAATTCAGTTCTTAATTTACGATGATGGATTAAGTAATCTAATAAAAATACATAAATAAAAGTAGGGATAGAATATTAAAGAGGTAATAATATGGTAGCAATTGATCAAAATGTATTTTATATAGTAATAGCGGCCATAGTAGTGGTTGGGTTGATAGTCGCTCTCATGCAATGGAGAAGGGTTAGAGAAGCCCAGACAAATGTCGAATTCCTCACTAAACAAGCTGAACTAAAAAAGATAGAATTGGTTGAAAGGGATCTAGAGTCAAAACGTATGATGAGTGATATTGTTCTTCCTAAGGATCAACAGGAAAAATTAACCAATATCCGGGAAACTACTTCTGAACTAATGCACAAAGCAGGATACCTTCATAGTGAAATTAATGAGAGAGTCAATCGTTTAGAAGCTCAAACAGAATACGCTAAACTCCAAAAACTACTCATGGATATAGAAAAGAAGGAAGAAGAACTAGAAAAGAAAACTAGTAAGAATAAAGGAGGAAAAACTAAATGACTCCTTTGGAGTTATTGGCAATACTTGTACTTGCTGGAGCAATTGTGGTCCTATTGTACTACTATATGCTCGACACCAGAAATGCTTCGTTAGTACGGGCAAGAACATATATAACTGATACCAGCGAAAAAGCACGTTCAACTGTTTCAAATAATACTGAAGAGGAGGACAAAGCCCACGTAATAGAAAATAAGGTGTCAGGAATGAGTGGAAAAGCACGTTCTGCAGTCTCTGGTGCAAGTGAAAAGGTTACCATTGAAGGTAGCATGATCGATGGAGTTAGTGAAAGGATGGCTGGAATGAGTGAAAAAATAAAAGGTACTGTAAAAGGTGTTCCAATGAGTACAGATACACTTTCAAACAGAATCGATCTATTTTTAAATGATAAAAGCGACCAGCTTATAAAAGACTGGGAACTAGCAACAAAAAACGATGTCATAGACCTTGAAAAAAGATATAGTAAAGTAACAAGGGATTTAGGCGAACTTGACAGTCGTTTTAGTGAGTATCGTGGATACACAAATAAGAAAGTTAAAAAGATTGAGGAAAGACTCGATAAACTCGAAAATCCTGAGAATGAAGAATAAAAATTGTCCTTAAACCCAATCAAATTAATTTCAAAGAAGGTATCTAAACATGTACCAAGATATTATAACATACATCTCTTTATTTTTTTCTATTTTTGGAGCTATACTAATTATCTATGGTGGATTGAGGGCTATACTCACTATACTTAAAGTAGAAATATTGAAAAACTCATCAAATTATAACACGATCCGTGCTGATTTCACTTCAAAGATTGTTCTTTCCCTGGAGTTTTTCATTGCAGCAGATCTGATTAGAACAGTAATCCAACCTACTTTAGATGAAGTGGTTATACTAGCAGTAATAGTGGCTATACGGACTGTTGTAGGTTATTCTCTTGATAAAGAGGCTAAAGATATATTAGCAAATCAATAAAGTTGTTTTGATATGTTAAACACTAAAATTCGATGTTCGATTAAATATAGTCAATGCAAAACTTTATATGCTGTTAGGTATAACAGTCTTAGTACAGCGGGGTGGGGTAGTCTGGTGATCCCGCGGGGCTCATAACCCCGAGAGCCCTAGTTCAAATCTAGGCCCCGCTATTTTTCACTTTTTTAAATGGCAAGCCGAAGGGCAGCTAACGGTTTTTCGTAAACTGAGGAAACTCCATCCATCATACAGAACCGTGGTGCTATAAGGCACGCGCTGAGAAGCGTGACTATGGAGCAGAAACGACACGTCTTCTAATGAATGAACATGATGCTAAGCTGATGACATTAGAAGGACCGGTGAAACGGCCATTCCACGGGATGCAAGAGTAAATACTACTGATGAGTCCTGTACGAGGTAGAGGTAATTCGCAAAGATGAATGCTGCTAAAACAGAAGGTGGGTTACTCTCGGCATGCCATTTAAATTATTTTATTGTAATTTATTTTACTTTATGAATACTGTGTACTATTTTTTTCATAATTTTTAATTAAAAATTTAATTTATATTTATCCAAACCTTATTGATTTCGTAGATATTTATTTTAATCTGAATTTATATAATACCAGATAATTTATCACTCAAAATAACAATTTTTGTAACGTTAAAATAATATTAGAATTAGAATAATGAATAAATATGTCATCATTTTTAACACTGCTTATACAGATCCTTCCACTTGCATTTGGTGCTGCAGTTAGCCCTACAGCATTAATGGGAATAATAATCCTATTATCTGTATCCAAAAAACCCAAATTACAAAGTTTTGGGTATTACATTGGCTCTTTAATTTTAATTATCATAGTAACCTTCATAGGGATACTACTAGGAACCGGAATTACAACAGGATATAATAAACCCCACCTTCTTCTAGATTGGATTGATGTAATACTAGGAATTCTTTTATTATTTTTAGGAACGAGAAGAATTATTCAAAATCAAAAATCTCCAACAAATCGTATCCAAAGCAGCTATGAACCGAAATCAAATTTAAATCTATTCTTTAAAGGTATCTCTTATGGATTTGCTTTATTCCTGATCAACTTCTCAACCACAATAATTGTAATTGAAGCAGGTAAAGAAATTGCTGTTTCACCAGTTGGTTTGATTGGAAAACTTTTGATCATAATAATTTTGATCATAATAACACTTCTTGTATGTGAAGTACCTCTACTAATGTATGTATTATATCCTGAAAAGGCGAAGAAAATATTATTAAAAGTTAATAAATGGATGCAACGTAATGGCCATATTTTAATGGGTATTGTAATATTTTTAATAGGTGCTTACTTGATATTGGTTGGTTTGGCAAGGTTGGGATTTATTTAAAATTATTTTTTTATTTATAAAAATTAATTTACTTCCACTTATCACCTGGAATATATAGGGTAAAATGATCTGTATATGTCATCCAACAACAAGCTAATAATTTAATAACAATAAACATCAGTTAGAATAATAGTAACGTCATACAATTAAATTATCCTTTACCTACAATCCTATTTAATGAGACACATTATTTGATTGGAAAATTGTTATTTTATTTATTTTTGATAATTCAAATAGTAATTCCATAAAAAAAGTAGAAAAAAAATTAAATTATACTAGAAGTGAAAAAAATTATTAGTGGTTAATAACTTCCTTCACCTTTTCAAAAAAACCCTTATCAGTTAAATAGATCTCCTCGCCACTTATTTCTGCAAATTCGGTAAGAAGTTCCTTCTGTTTTGGGCTTAATTTTTTAGGTGTTACAATTTTAACCTTCACATAAAGGTTGCCTTTTCCATTCCAACGTAGATGTGGCATTCCTTCACCCCTTATACGGAATGAAGTACCTGTTTGTGTTCCTGCAGGTATTTTGAGGTCGACTGCTCCTGTCAATGTGGGGGCTTCCACTGTGTCCCCTAATGATGCTTGTACAAAACTTATTGGCATATTGTATATAAGGTCTGATTCTTCCCTTTTGAATAGTTGATGCTTTTTAACCCCTATAATGACGTAAAGATCTCCTGGAGGTCCTCCTCGTGTTCCAACATCACCTTCTCCAGGAACACGTAGTCGGCTTCCATCTTCAACACCCGGCGGTATCTTAACGTGGATTGTGCTTCTGTTTTTCACAATACCCTTTCCATGGCATTCTTTACATGGGGTGTCTATGACCTGTCCTTCGCCTCTGCATGTTCTACAGGGTCTAACAGTCGCAAATTGACCCAGTGGTGTATTACTCACCTGCCTTACTTGTCCTGATCCACCACATTCAGGGCATGTTCTTGTATCAGTTCCGGGTTCTGCCTTAGATCCGTGGCACTTTGGACAAGTTTTTTTATGAGGTACTTCGATGTCTTCTTCGAGTCCTGAACCTGCCTCTTCGAGAGTGATGTTCATTTCATAGTAAACATCTTCACCCTGGGTTGGCCCATTACCACCGCCCCCTCCAAATCCAAATAAATCGAATATACTTTCAAAGCCTCCACCGCTGCTACTACGGCTACTGCCTTGACCGCCACCGAATCCAAATCCTCGGAATATATCATCGAAGTTTACATTATTATATATATCTTCTTGTGAGAATCCATTCATTCCGGCATGACCATATTGATCGTAGGTCTGCCTTTTTTCTGCATCTGAGAGAACAGCATATGCTTCGCTTATTTCTTTGAATTTTTCCCCTGATTCTTGATCTTCGCTTACGTCGGGATGGTATTTCATTGCCAATTTACGATAGGCCTTTTTAATATCTTTTTTCTCAGCGCCCTTATCTACTCCGAGCACTTCGTAATAATCACGCTTTTCTGCCATTATAATCTTACCCTCAATTTATTTGATCAACCATTTTTTTTATTTATTATAAATGAAATTTATTGTGAAATTAATAAAATTAAAGTTATTATTTTGAAACTATTTTAATGACACTGTTATCAACAATTTAGAAAATTTATGATATCAACATTAAAGTGTAAAATTTTGTAAAGATGATTTGTGAACAATAATTTAAATATTATACAAATAAAATTTCTTTAAATATAAAAAATAGGATACAGGGAACTCCCTGCATGATTTTTTAACCTATTTTTTGACTTCGTAGTCTGCATCTACTGTTTCATCCTGATCCTTTTCCTTTTCCTCACCTTGAGGTTCTTGTGCCTGTTGTGCTTCTTGTTGTGCCTGTTGTGCTTCTTGATAAATAGCTGCACCTACTTCTTGAACCACTTTAGTGAGTTCATCGGTTTTGGCTTTGATTGCATCAAGATCTTGGCCGGTAATAACTTCTTTAAGTTCTTTTACAAGTTCTTCAATGTTGGTTTTTTTCTCTGCGTCTACTTTGTCTCCTAACTCTTCTAATGTCTTTTCTGAAGTATAAATCATCGAATCGGCATTGTTTCTGATTTCTATTTCTTCTTGACGTTTTTTGTCTTCTTCTGCGTGCTGCTCTGCTTCTTTTACTTTTTTATCTATTTCTTCTTTTGAGAGCTTATTTGGTGCTGTTATTGTAATTCTTTGTTCTTTTCCGGTTCCCATATCCTTTGCAGACACATTTATAATACCGTTAGCATCTATGTCAAATGAAACTTCTATTTGTGGTATTCCTCTAGGGGCCGGCGGTATTCCAACTAATTGGAATCTTCCAAGGGTTGAGTTATCTGCTGCCATTGGTCTTTCACCTTGAAGAACGTGTATGTCTACGGAAGGCTGACTGTCTGCTGCAGTGGTGAACACTTGACTTTTCTTGGTTGGTATGGTTGTGTTTCTCTCAATGAGTTGAGTAAAAACCCCTCCTAATGTTTCTATACCTAGTGATAATGGTGTCACATCTAGAAGTACCAGGTCTTTTATTTCACCGCCCATTACCCCACCTTGGATTGCAGCTCCTATAGCCACACATTCCATAGGGTCTATTCCACTTTCTGCTGGTTTTCCAATGAATTTTTCAACAAATTTCTGGACAACAGGCATCCTGGTTGGTCCTCCGACTAATATGATCTTATTTATGTCGGATTTACTCATTTTAGCGTCTTTAATGGCCTGTTCCATTGGACTGGAACATTTTTTAATAATAGGGTCAACTAATTCTTCGAGTTTAGCTCTTGTTAAAGTAGCTGTAAGATGTTTAGGTCCCTCGGCAGTTGCTGTTATAAATGGGAGATTTATATCGCTAGTTAGGGTTGTTGAAAGTTCTATTTTCGCTTTTTCTGCTGCTTCTCTCAGCCTCTGAACAGCCTGATCATCGTTCATGAGGTCTACTCCGGTGTCGCGTTTGAAATCTTCTGCAAGATGTTTCATTATGGTGTTATCCATATCGGTACCACCTAAACTGGTATCACCGCTTGTAGACCTTACTTCAAATACTCCTCCACCAAAGTCCATTATGGTGACATCGAGTGTACCTCCACCAAAATCGAAGACAAGTATTTCAAGATCTTCCTCTGCTTCCTTATCTATTCCGTATGCTAGACTTGCTGCAGTCGGTTCGTTAACTAAACGTACAACTTCTAAACCTGCTATTGTTCCTGCATCTTTAGTTGCGGTTCTCTGGTTGTCATTGAAATATGCAGGTACTGTAATTACTGCTTTATTGACGGGTTCACCCAAGAATGCTTCTGCATCTTTTTTAATCTTTTGTAATATGAAAGCTGATATCTCTTGGGGTGTGTAATCTTTGTTAAGTATATTTATCTTGTAGTCTGTACCCATTTTCCTTTTAATGGCACTTATAGTATGTTCTGGGTTTGTGACAGCCTGTCTTCTGGCTGGTTCACCTACTAAACGTTGTCCATCTTTTGTAAAGGCAACATAACTTGGAAATGCTTTACCGTATTGGGTTGCACCCTCTGCACTTGGTATTATGGTTGATTTACCACCGATGAGTACTGCTGCTGCTGAGTTACTCGTACCCAGATCTATACCTATTATTTTTTCTTTCTTTGCCATTAATATTCACCTCGTTTTACAAAATACACTGTATTAACTTTTTAAATTCATCTTCATAATATAAAGGTTACTTCTTTTTACAAATTTTAACTTTTGGATACTTAATTACCTTATCATTAAGGGTATATCCCTTACAAAGTTCTTCTATAACTGTATTGTCTTCGAAATCTTTATTATCCTCCACCATTAACCCATCATGTTTACTGGTGTCGAATTGTTCTCCAACTGTTTTAATTTCATAGAGTCCTTCTTTTTCTAATATTTTTTTGAGGTTTTTATATATCATCTCCACACCTTCTTTGAGGTCGTGGGATTTTTCAACATTTAATGCTCGTTCAAGATCTTCATATACATCTAATATTTTGATGATCAAGTCTTCATTTGCATATTTGACATATTCTTTAAACTCTTTTTCTGTTCGTTTTTTGTAGTTGTCGAAGTCAGCATGGAGTCTAAGTAGCTGGGAATGGGAATCCTCTACTTTATCCTCTAAATTCTGGATCTCGTCATCTTTTTTCTGAATATCCTCGCTTTTTTCTTGGATATCTAATTTTAAACGAGTTAGATCCTTTTTTAACTTCTCTAATTCTTGTTTATCATTCATTCATTCACCTTTTATATGGTATAAAAAGAACAGTAACCTTTAACTATTATAGTTACCAAAGGTTATATAAATCTTTCGCACAATTAGTAAGATAAGTACTATATTTATAACATCGCAAAGATCATTAAACCAGTAAGTGGTATAACATGGATTTAGAAGCAATACTTGATGTAATGGGCTGTAAGACCCGGAGGGACATAATTAACCTTTTAACTGACGAGCCTAGATTTGTTAGTGAAATCTCAAAGGAACTTGAAGTTGGACAAAAGGCTATTATAGAGCATCTCAGGGCTATGGAAGAATTAGGTCTATTAAGTTCTTCATTTCAAAAAATAGAACGTGGAAGACCTAGGAAGTACTATGACATTTCTCAGGACATTCAGATACAAATTTTTATTGGACCTGGGGCAATAAAAATGAATGTTATTAGTCAAGAGTTTTCAGAATTACACACTCTTGAGGGTAGAATTCATATGGGTGAAACTGAGGTTACAGAAGAATTACAAAAACTTATTGAGAAATATGATGACGCAAAAAAGCATGCTGAAAGGCTCTTAGTTGAACTTGATACAAAAAATAAAAATTCCCAACCCCAACCTCAAACAAATCCATCAAATAAATAATAATCAAATATGTGTATCAATTAATTTTACTTGTTTTTGTTATTAATCTATAAATAGATTGAATGATTTTATTTATTAAATACCTTTAGATTTCCATGCTGCAACTGCAGCTTGTCCAATAGAAACAGATCCATCTCCTGCACAACTGTTTTTATGCTGAACGAATGTATAACCGGCAGATTCTATTGTATTACGTACGGCAACACTTATTGATTCATTATAAAATACTCCTCCAGAACCTCCGACAACTGTTACTCCCATATTTTCCGCGGCGTTTATTGCCATTTCAGCAAGTCCAAAAGCAATTGCATTTTGTGCTGCACGAGCTATATCCTGTATATTTCCACCCTTTTCTTTTAACTCCAGAGCTGATATCAAGATATTTGACGTGTTTAAAAATTCTTTACCATTATTAGTTCCAATTTCATAGGGGATTTCAAGGGTATTTTTACCATTGAATGCAGCAGATTCAAGTTTCATTGCACATTCGCCCTCATAAGTTCTTTCTCCACATATTCTAAGTGCAGCTGATATTGTATCTAGAACTCTCCCAGTACTGGTAGTTATATTGGTGTTAAACCCCCTTCGTAATTGTTTTAAAACGAGTCCTATCTCCCTTTCACCGTGTTTAAAATAGTCGTCATAATCTGTTTTCATAAGATTTACAAGTTCTTCATCATCCATGTGATTATACAACATAGACATAAGCATTCTTACAGGGTATTTAGTTGTTAAGTCACCGCCAGCCATGGGTTGTGGCATTAAGCTCGCCAATCTCTCATAGTTTGACCCGTGAGAAAGTAATATTTCTCCACCCCATGCAGTACCGTCATCCCCATATCCAACACCATCTGCAGCAATACATATGAGTTCATCAATATTATTGTCCACACACAGAGCTGCTGCATGGGCGTGGTGATGCTGAACCCTCACAATATCAGATTCAAAGTCTTTGCTCATATCCTCAGCAAGTTTAGTAGTAAAGAACATTGGATGAAGATCACATGCAACAGCGTCTACACTTCCTGTTCTGGTGATATCCATCATATGATTCACTGCTTCCTGCAGGTATCTGAATGTTTCGTACTTGGTTGTGTCTCCTATATGTTGTGAAACATAGCATTTTCCTTTTTTGAGTAAAGAAAAGGTCACATCTATTTCAGGCCCAAGTGCTAATACATTTAAATCTTCTGAAATTAGTGAAAAATCATAAGGTTCGGGAACATAACCCCTGGAGCGTCTTATAAATGCCATTTCATCACCCCTGAACCTTACAACCGAATCGTCGCACCTGTTAATTATTTCCCTGTCATGTAAAAGGTAATAATCTGCTATACCCTCAAGTTTTGATATTATTTCCATATTATCAATTAGCATGGGTTCACCGGGCATATTAGCAGAAGTCATTATGTAGGCTGGTTCATTGGTGTATGTGAAAAGTAAATGTTGAAGTGCAGAATATGGAAGCATAACTCCAAGATTATGAAGGTAGGGTGATACAGAAGGTGAAAGCATGTAACCTTTATTCTTATTTAAAACTACAATGGGCCTTCTTCTAGATTCTAAAACTTTTTTTTCAGGCTTAGAAATATCTGTAAATGTTTGAACGGTTTTTAAATCTTTTGACATACACGCGAATGGTTGATTGTATCTACCAAGTCTCTTTCTCAGTATTTCCACAGGAGTGTCTTCTGTTGTTTTAACAACAAGATGAGTGCCTCCAATACCCTTTATAGCAAGAATATTCCCCTCATCTATTAGTTCAGCAGCTTTTTTTATCGGATTTTCACTTTTAATGATACCTTTGCGATATAAAAACACTTTAGGTCCACAAATCGGGCAGCATGAAGCTTCAGCATGATATCTACGGTCTTTTGGGTCTTCATATTCTGCTTCACATTTTTTGCAGAGAGGAAAACTCTTCATAGATGTCCGTACACGGTCGTAAGGAACTGAACTTATAACAGTAAAACGAGGGCCACAGTCAGTACAAGCAGTGAATGGATACCCATGTCTTCTATCTGAAGATTCAAAAACTTCTTCAAGACAATTATCACAGGTTGCTATATCTGGCGGAATTACAGAGGATCCTGAAAAATTTTTTGAGCTTTCAAGTATTTTGAAATCATTAAATTCGGTATGACCATTATGATCGAGCCATTCAACTTCAAGCGAGTTTATTTTAGATATTGGAGGTTTATTTTCTTGTAAACTACTTATAAAATCATTAATCCTATTATTCGGACCTTCAATAACTATTTCAACAATATTTCCTAAGTTTCTTACATATCCGTTGATGTTCAGATCATTAGCTATCCTGTAAACTGTAGGTCTAAATCCTACTCCTTGAACTATTCCTTGTACTAATATCCTGGCCTTTTCCACTTTCATACCCCAAAAATTTGTTGTAAGATCTTAGAATTAAATCATGATAGAAACTTTTTAATAAATTTGATTTAGCTCTCCAGTCTTATATATCCCAAGATAAAAATCATTGATTGGAATATTCAAATTGTAAACATTGTTTTAATTTAAAAAATTAGTAGGTATTTAGTAATTTTATTATTTTTTATAATATGCACTCAGAAGTTTACATGATAGTAGATTACAATGGTGAATCCTCATTTATCTTCTTTTAATTTTACATCATCTCGTAAAAAAGTGGCATAGAAACCATCAGTATCTGCATAAATGGCTTTGAAGCCATATTCTTCTGCATCTAACATAGTTTTTTTAATAAAATCCCTTCCCCATGCTGTAACGGCTTCGGCACATTCAATTCTATACCATCTAAAACGTGAATATCCATATACTCCGTACATGGAGTTAGCGAGTCGTTTAAGTGCTTGTTGTTGGACATCGAGCACCTGTTTTTCTCTTGGATTTACAGCATTTTTCATCTGTGTTTTAAGTCTGACCCTTTCCTTTAAAATGTTCCCAATTATGGATGGAACAAATCCTACAGGGGTTTTAAGGAATTTATGTCCTAATTCTGGTGCAATATTACAATCATTGTCATTACCCTCCATCACAAGGGTGTCTGGTGATACATTCTTAGAGATTATGATGCTTGGGTAAAGACTTCTGAAATCGAATGATACAATATTCTCATGCAATCCCTTAACAGGTGACATAACATATCCGCCTGCGGCCTTTTTGCCTCTTCTTTCTGAATACTGTGATGATGAAGGTTTATTTGGTACCATATCCCCTATTTCATAGGCTTTTCTTATAAGATACCATTCTACCATCTGTCCTGTAGCCATTCGGGCTATATCAAAAAATGGTTGGCCAACTAAACGTGTGAGTTCCATACTGAGTGGTAATAATTTTTCACCTATCTTAGTAACCGATACTGCATCGTCTAGTGAATATTTAAAGAGTGTTTCAAGCTTTTCACCACCACAATCCCAGTACTCAAATATTTCATCACCAGGTACATCAACCTTCTGTTCGTCGAAAAGCTCCTTATAAACTCTTTCAAGAGTGTATCGATCTAGCTGAAGATATCTTCGACTTAAAAGATAGAGATCCACATGTATCCTACCTTTTACCAGGGCCGAGTTTGTGTAACCTCTCCTCATAAATTTAAGTCCGGATCCATCGGTTCCCAACCCCATTTTCACGTTGAGTTTGGTTGCTCTATCACGGATATAAGGCATATCAAAGTTATCTGAATTGTAACCCATTAAAAGATCCGGATTTTCTGATTTAACTATTTCCACAAACCTTTGAAGCATATGGGCTTCTGTTTTCACCGTTTCTACAAATTCAAGCTGCGACTTTTTTGTTGAAAGTACCTTTTGAAGTCCTCTGTTGCTTGATAAACTTATCATGATTATTGGATCTTCTTCTGCTTGTGGCATCCCCTTGGGGTTTCTTACCTCGATATCAAAACTCAAGGTTTTTAATTCCGGAAATTCAGAATTAATAGGTTTTGGGTTTCCATGCATTTCAAAAACGCATACATCACTGCTACACATAAAATTAACAGATTTATTATCGAGACATGTACCCTCCACCTCAACTTCGGCCATTGGAAATATGGCTTTATCTATTAGGTATCTGCGGTAAAATGGGATATCATGTTCCAAAATGTCTTTTACTGATTCTAAATTTCTTATTTTGTCCCTTAGTTTGGGAACATCTTGTGGGTGGTTAAGAGTAAGTTTTATAAAATCTTTGATCTCACCCATATACCCTTTTCGTGCCCAGCCAATTCGGTTAATATCAAATTCGTTTAAATCTTCCATACATTGCTCTTCATTGTGGGGAATTACATAAATGTAAGGTTCAAAACTCTTATCAAGGACAATGAGAGATTTACCTTCTTCATCCCCTTTAAGCTTTCCAAACAATCGGATAACTGCCTTATCATTCTCTGTGATGTAATCTATGTCCAGAAGCACGAATTTTTTACTTTCCATGAATTTTTATTTATAGTGTGAAGGTTATATATGTTGTTAAATCTGATGATTGAGTGGAATAATATGGCTCAATATGCTCTATCAAGATTATAAAATGGTTTAAATAATTAATAAATGGAATAAGGAGATATAATTCAAATGAATTTGGTGAAATTGGATTTAAATAAACATGACGTTGATTTAGTCTCAGAATTGATCTATGAAACAGATATCAGTCTTTTTACAACTTTTCTGGATAAAAACAGAACCGATGCTATTAAGAAGCTTAGAAAACTCATAATAGCGGGGAAAAATAGCTATGGTCATGAGAATATCTACATTGGAGAGGATGATAAAGGTAAAGTTATGGGAATTCTTGTTGCTTTCAGAGGCGACGAACTAAAATATCTTGAGGAAATCAAGGTATTTAAACGTGAAATGGAATTCTTGAATTTCATAAAACTTTCACTGGTCAAACCTGTATACGACAAGATCACTGCTTCATCAATTGAGAAAGATGATCTTTACATTGGCAATCTTGTTGTTGCAAGTGGTTTAAGGGGTAAGGGTATTGGAACTGAACTATTGAACAATTCATTTCAAATGGCAAATGATAAGAACTGTAAAAGAGTTCTGTTAGATGTAACGTTTGAGAATTACAATGCTAAAAGATTGTACGAAAGAACTGGTTTCAATGTATGTGCTAAGAAACAATTCAAATGGATGGGTAAATCCGAAGGAACCTATGGTATGGAATATTCGCTTGATAAATGATGTCGTTAAAAGAGGATTAAAAATATTGTTTAGAGGGTATTATGGATTTATATTTTAAAGAAACAGGTCCTAAAAATGCTGAGGCCATCATATTTCTGCACGGCAGTGCAATGGCGGGTTGGATATGGGATGAACAAATAAAAGAATTCGATGATTATCATTGTATTGTACCAGATCTTCCTGAACATGGGAAAAGCATTAACATAAAGCCATTTACAATTAATAAATCCGCTGAAATGATATCCGAGATAATTCGTAATCATACCAGTAATGGTAAGGCCCATCTGATAGGAATATCTTTAGGGTCCCAAATTATCCTAAAAATTTTGAGTAAAAACCCTGAATTGGTTGATCATGCAATTATCAGCGGAGCGCTCATTCAAAGAGCCAAGGATAATGAATCATTATTAAAACTACTTGATTATTCTATTAATGTATATGAACCAGTAAAAAATACTGATTTTTTCATAAAAGCTAACATGCGAACTTACAACATGCCTAAATGTCTATTTGACAAATTTAAGGAATCCACCCTCATTATTAAACATGATTCATTATACAGGATTCTTAATGAGAACATGGGTTTTAAACGGCCAGATGGAATTGAAAAAATAGAAGTACCAGTTTTAGTGATGGCTGGTGAGAAAGATTACAAAATTATTAAGGATTCCGTAGATGATCTATTGATTTCATTACAGATATCTGAAGGATACATTGCTCCAAATGTGGGACATTTATGGAATTTAGAAGATCCAAATCACTTTAATTTAATTTTAAGAAGATGGATAACTAATAACAGTCTAGAGAACATTTAATCACACTTATAATAGTATTAAAGTATTTGGAATCGTTTTATAATTTACAAGGGGTATAAAATTTATAATCCAAAATTAAGAATATAAACACATATGTGGAAATAAAATTTTTTTTAGGATTGAGAATTAACAAAAGTCAATCGTAATAGATAACGGTATAAATCTAAATATACTAAAAATATTTAAATAAGAAATGGAGGAGTTCTATGCTACCAAAAGTAATAATATTCGATAATATATCTCTTGATGGGCGAATTGATGGATTTAATATCGATGATGAACTTTATTATAGTGTGGCTAATGAATGGTCTCTAGATGCGGTTTTAATGAGTAATAACACTCTATTAGAAAAATTTCGATCGAAAAATGACAATAAAGATGAAGATACTGATTATGAAGAAGAAAAAATAGATAAAATTGATAGTAGGCCATTATTAGTTGTACCTGACAGTCAAGGAAAAATACGTATCTGGAATGAAGTATTAAAAACTCATTTTTTTAGAGATATTCTAGTGTTATGTTCTAGATCAACACCTCAAGAATATTTAGACTTTTTAGAGGAAAGATACATTAAATTTATGGTTATAGGCTATGATGAAGTTAATTTAGGTACAGCCCTTGAAGAACTAAACATACAATTTGGGGTTAAAAATCTAAGAGTTGAAAGTGGAGGTAAACTAAATGGTTTACTCCTCCGTGACGATCTAGTTGATGAAGTGTGTGTGTTAATCTACCCTAATCTTGTGGGGGGAATATCACATGATTCTATTTATTATGCACCCGATTTAAAATCGGAAGAGGGAGTTATAGATTTGAAACTTCTTAAAATGGAAAAATTAAAAAACGAGACAATTTTGTTACATTATAGAATTATGAAATATCAGTTCTAATAAACTCAAAACAAGTTAACAACAGCTTATATCCAAATCAACCATTATATTAAATAATTGTTAATCAAATAGTTAGGAGAGTTATTGTGAAAAAAATAGGATTTATCGGTTATGGAAGTATGGGAAAAGTTATTTTGGATGGTTTCCTATTATCTGGAATACTTAAACCATATGAGGTCATTATTTCAAGTAGAACGAGATCAAAGCTTGATGATTTGAAAAATGAATATCCTGAAATAGAAATTGCAGAGAATAATACCCTCACATCTAAGAAGTCTAATCTACTGTTCCTTATGGTTGGAACGTCAGATGTAAAGAATGTTCTGGAAGAAATAAAAGAATTTACTTCCGAAAATACACATTTAGTATATATATCTGCTGCTTTGACAATGGAAAATATTAATAGGGTATTTAAAGGAAAAATATCCAAGATAATGCCTTCTTTAACATCAAAAGTACTTGAAGGAGTAACATTAATTTGTCACAACTCAAATGTAACAAAAACAGAGGGAAAATATCTAAATACCCTTTTTAATTCAATAGGCATATCTAAAGTAATTAATGAACAAGATTTTGATGTAGGTGCAGATATTACGAGTTGTTCACCCGCATTTATTGCCCAAATATTCATGGAATTTGCTAAAACTGCATCAATGAATAGTGGATTTTCAATCGAAGAAACAGAAGAGATGGTAATTAAAACATTGTATGGAACTTCAAAACTCCTCTCTGAAGGTATGGGCTTTGAAAATTTAATCTCCTCCGTAGCTACTAAAGGAGGAATAACTGAAGAGGGTCTTAAAATTCTGGATGAAGATATGCCCATAACATTCAAAAAACTTTTCAGTACAACTATTAAGAAACATGATACAATTGAAAGTGCACTTAAAGAACATTATTGAATTTTCTATATAAATCGAGTTATATTTCCACTTGAAATTGATGTATTGTGATAATTCCATCAATTAATTATATAAAGGGGTTTGTAAAATATAGTATTTCAGAGTTGAATATGGATAGTACTCGTGTCTACTTAAATACTGGCATTTATGTTTGAATATACTAAATTAGAATTAATCAGTGAAAAATTATTAGAAGGAAATCCAAAATGAAAAATATTATACTCCTCGCAGCATTATTTGTGATGTTTATGGGAGTTGTTTACGGTGCAATGGTTGCAACTGGAGGTCAACAACATTCAGATATGACTGGAACGATTGTTGGAATATTGGTTGCAGGTAATAACTCTAACAATACTAATTCAATACTTGTACAGGGAGTAATAACCAACGGTAATCAAAAGGGGAATGTAACTGTCAAAATAACAAATGAATCACAGATATTACGTAAAGATGGGAATAAACTGGATAATGGGACGTTTGAAAGTCTTAAACCCGGACAAAGTGTAGATATCACATTCATAGGTCCAATAATTCAAGGATATCCTCCCCAAGCCACTGGAAATCAAATAACTATAATGAATTGATAATTTGTTTTATTTTCAAATATTATTTCATCAATTAATTTTTTTAAAATGGTTTCTAGTTGTATTTATCTTTAATTTATGAAATAAAATAATTTAAAATTGCAGTTAATGATTTTTTGAGGTAAACTCTCCGTAAGGTTTAAATATCAACAGCAATTAAACTATACCTACTATGCCAAGGTAGCTTAGAGGCGAAGCGGTGGACTGCAGATCCATTACACGGGAGTTCAAATCTCTCCCTTGGCTTGTATGTATTTAAAATAACTTTAAATATGTAATAAATAATCCCTTGGGGTCATAGTGTAATCTGGCTATCATCTGGGACTCCAGTTGTCTTTGAAGAAAGTGCGCACTCTGAAGGAAAGTATGATGACCAATTGGAGTACTGAGACAAGAGAAATCCTAGGATCTGGGTTCAAATCCCGGTGACCCCATTTAATATATTTAAATCTGAAAACTTATTTTAACTTAAATTTTTTCCAATTTTTTTCTAAAATTATTTAATGATCTAATAACAATTAATGAAAAAGGTGATAATTTGGATAAGATCAACGATATTGTAATAATAGAAGGAATGGGATACGATTCAAATATTTATATCTTCAAAGATGTTATGGTCGATACTGGGACAGGAGATAACGTCCAATATATTAAAGATTCCATGAAAAAGGCAGGAATATCATTAGATGATCTTGCATTAATTGTTAATACCCATAATCACTACGATCATATTGGTGGAAACAGATGCTTTAATTTGGATGTGGCTATGCATAGGGAAGATGCTAAAGCCATACAAAATAAAAATGATGAAGCAACAGCAGCCAGTATTTTTGGAAGATCAATGGAAGGAATGAAAGTGGATCGAATCCTTGAAGAAGGAGACAAAATACACGATTTTGAAGTTCTTCATACACCAGGACATACCAAGGGTGGGATATGTCTTTATAATGGTGAAATACTCATATCTGGAGATACTGTATTTGCAGATGGGGGTTATGGTAGGATGGATATTGGTGGAAACCTCGAAGATATGAAAGAATCATTAAAACGTTTGAAAGATCTTAATGTAAAGTACTTACTACCGGGTCATGGACCATGGGTTAACGATGGTTCAAGACATATTAAAACTTCTTATAGCATGTTAACAGGGTATTGAATTTTTAATAAAAAAAATATATTTAAAATAAATTATAAATAAAAATATTTGAATTTACCTATGCTGTGAATAGTTTAGCAGTTTTCTTAACAGCTTTACTTTTAACAAGTATTGATATTCTATCGCCTTGATTCAAAACATCTTCCTTTTTGGGGATGGTAATTTCACCCTTTTTATACAATGCAGCAATTATAAAATCGTCTGTTGGGCTTACATCCTTTATTTTTTTCCCTAAAACATTTTTATTTTCTACCTTGATTTCTAATAATTCTGCATTTCCCTTTCCTATGATTATTAAATCTGCAATTTTTGGCCTGATTATAAGTTTTTCAAGATAGCTGGCTGCTGTAAGTTCCGGACTTATAACATCGTCAATACCAACTTTTTTAAAGGCATCCTCATGATCAGGGTTACTTACCCTTGCAATAATCTTTTTTATATTATATTCTTTAACTAGGATACATGAAAGTAAATTTGCTTCGTCGAATCCTGTGGCTGCTACAAAAACATCTGCATCACCCACATTTGCTTCTTCCAGCGTTTTTATATCGGTTCCACTACCGCATATTACTAATGCATCTAATTCGCTCGCCGCATTATTACATAATTTTGCATCGTTTTCAATGAGGGTGACGTCATGTCCACCTGCTACTAGTGATGATGCCAGATTAAGTCCTACTCTTCCGCCGCCCATTATTACTACATACATAAATTTACACCAACTAAAATTTTTATTATTACCCCAATTCTAATTGTATAGATTTTTCAACCTTATAAAATAACGATATCATAAAATAAAATTCAGAGTTTCAAAAAAATATTAAAATATTTATTTAAGTTTTAAATCTTTTGAATAGATCGAAACCGCCTTTAATCAAGATCAATGCAGGGATTATTTCGATTCTTCCAACCCACATTCCAATTATTAATAATATTTCCGGAATTGAAGGCATAGTTGGAGATGTTATACCCACTGAAAGGCCAACATTACCTTGTGCCGATGTAATCTCGAAGAGAGAATTTATACCTCCATAACCGAAGGCCATAAATACTAACCATGTAATGAAAATCAGAAACAAATATAAAAATGTGTAACTACCAGCTTCTTTTATTTCTGCATCTTGGACTGTTTTTCCTGCTATTTTTCGAGGTATTACAGTACCTTCAGGGGATAATATCTTAATTACTTCCCAATAAATTCCTTTTACTAACGTTACAATTCTTATGAGTTTTAATGCTCCACTTGTTGAACCAGCGGCCATACCAATTATCATGGCAACAGATAATAACACCTTAGAAAAGTCTGTCCATCCTGTCATGGTACTTATAGGAACAGTGTTTGAACCTGTACAACTGAGGGCAGAAACAACAAAGAAAACAGAGTTAAGGGTAGTAAACTTAGAAACCGTTAGAAGAAGGATTGAAAAAATTACTACGATGATGATCATTGCTTGAAATTGTATGTCACGGAATACATCTAGAACTCTTCCTTTAAGTGCGTTGTAATGTACTAGAAAGCTAGTTCCTCCTATAGTCATTAGTATTATAGTTATAATTGTTATGGCGGTGCTGTTATATGCCCCGATATTATTATTTTTAACGGACATTCCACCCGTTGATAGGTTAGTGAAGCAGTTATTAATTGCATCAAAAAGTGACATTCCTGCAAGCATGTAAAGAACAATTCCTACTACAGTATAAAATAGGTAAATCCACCATATAGTCCTGACTGTGTTAGCTATGCTGGGTTTTATTTTTTCTTCACGGGCTTCGGCTTTGTAAAGTCGTGATGCTGTTGTACCGGGACGGATAAGTACTCCAATAACTACTATAACGACACCTAACCCACCAACCCACTGCATAAGGCTTCTTAAAAACAGAACAGATTGTGGGAGTATCTGAACATTAGTATATATTGAAAGCCCACTCCCAGTCCAAGCTGACATGCTCTCGAAATACGCGTTTAAAAAACTAACATCAGTTGTATACATCAAACATATACTACCCATGAGCGCAGCCCAAAGCCAAGCAATAGCTGCTAATATCATCCCATGTTTAAGTCTCATACTAACTTTTTCTGGGAAAAATTGTCTGAACAAAAAGCCAATGGAAATTGAAAGGATACCAGATATAAGATATCCTCCATAATCAGTTTCACCATATATAAGTGCAATTAATAATGGGATAAGCATAACCACGCCTATGCCCTGCATTACAATTCCTAGATTCTTGAAAATTAAATAGAAATCTTTCTTTCTTAAATAACCTATCATTATCATATCATGTTTGATGATCTAATATAAATTTTTAGGAAAATAAATAGAATTTGAATTTAAATAAACCGAATATTTGTTAATTTTAACCCATTAAATAACATTCCTATCCATTCTTTGTAGTTAAGAGTATATGATTCATTTGTTTGATTATTTTAGGATATATTCTCTGTTTTTAGGGAGCCTGCAATATCCTATCCAGATTAAAAAATCAAATAAAGCAAATTAAAGTAAAATATTTATGAACATTAAAATTAGGGATAACTGTTTTATATCATTTTTTTTTAATCGGTTCTCAAATATAACACTTAATTTATAGATCATTAAACCAATATTAAATTTATATGAATAAGTTTGGACAATAATGAATAAAGATTGGTTAAAAATTTAATCCCATAGATAATTTATGGAGGAATAAAATGTTAATATTAACTACACCTAACATTGAAGGGCATAAAATAATAGAATATTATGGACTAGTAACTGGTGAATCATTGTTAGGTGCAAATGTTTACAAAGACCTTTTTTCAGGAGTTAGAGATGTGGTTGGAGGAAGAACTTCAGCCTATGAAGAACAGCTAAAAAGTGCCAGAGACCTTGCAATAGGTAGTATGACCGAAAAAGCTGAAAAAGACGATGCAAATGCAATTATTGGAATTCGTATAAAGTACAATAACTTAGGTGGAACCATGGGAAACACCATAATGGTTACTGTAACTGGTACTGCAGTAAGATATGAATAGTAAATAAATTATCTATTTTTGGTAGTGATGTATTTAAATAAAATTATATATTTTCATTTTTATATTCAAATATAGTAGATTAAATTAATTAAGAATGAAAGTTATGGAATAACTTTTAAAACAGATTTAATAGTATAAAACCATTATAAATGGTAAGTAATCTGATAACAATTTCAATATTCTAGTTATACAATTTTTCACGACTAAAACTTATTATTTTACACATTAATCAATATTCTATAAACATCAAATAAATATGTTCCAATTAATATGTTTCAATCGATTTTAATTTGTAAATACAGAGTTGAAGCAAATAGGAGACATGGAAGTACTTTTAAATTATATTGTTCTACATTAATTATAAAATGGATGAAGGTGTAAGTATTAATGTGAAACTTAGTATCATAATACCAACATATAATGAGGAAGAGTACCTCCCAAAGCTCCTTTATAGCATTAAAGAACAGAATTTTAAAGATTACGAGATAATTGTAGCCGATGCAGGTTCTACTGACAAAACGAAGGAGATTGCAGAATCAAACAATTGTAAAGTTATTCCTGGCGGTTTACCTGCAGTAGGTAGAAATAATGGAGCAAAAATAGCTGAAGGTGAATTATTATTGTTTTTAGATTCAGATGTGGTGCTTTCTGCGGATTATTTAGAGTCAGCTATCGAAGAGTTTGAGGAAAAAAATTTGGGAATTGCAATTACACAAATAATCCCAATGAGTGATAGGAGTGTTGATAAGGTTCTCCATAAATTTGCGAACTTTTTCATGAAAAGAGCCGAATCAATCAAACCGCATGGTGCGGGATGTTATGGGATTTTAACCACAAAATACATCCATAATCAGGCTCAAGGATTTGATGAATGTCTAGATTTTGGAGAAGATAGCGATTATATCGAGAGGATTGGTAAAATACAAACCTTTAAGGTTTTGAGAAAACCCCGACTTCTGGTTTCAACACGTCGACTCGAAAAGGAAGGATTGAAGGATCTTGCTTTTAAATATACTAAAAGTACCATTTATGACTTTAGGGGTAAAAAGATAAGTGCAGAAGAGTTAGATTATAAATTTGGTTATGAAAAAACCGAAGAAATGATCAAACCGCGTATCATATACGCTGCTTGTGGAGAAGGCATGGGTCATGCAATCAGAACCTCTGTAGTTCTTGAACATCTAAAGGAAGAAAATGAAGTGCTTGTATTTGCTAGTGGTCGGGCATATGAATTTTTATCCGAAAAATTTGATGATGTATATGAAATATATGGATTCAATACAGTTTATGAAAACAACGCTGTAAACGACAGAAAAACCTTTATAAAAGCAATGAAAAGTCTTCCAAGAGACGTCAAGGATAATATTAGCCTTCTTTATAATATTTCAAATGAATTCAAACCAAACGTTATAATATCTGACTTTGAATTTTATTCCAATATATTGAGTAAGATAATTAGAGTTCCAATGATAAGCATTGATAATATGCATGTCATGACACATTGCAAAATAGATGTTCCTAAGAAGTTTTCAAGGGACAAATTAAAGGCTGAAGGTGTTGTCAGGTCATTTATAATGCGTCCACAAAAATATTTAATCACATCCTACTTCTATCCTGAAATCAAAAATAAAGAAAAGGTTTCAATGTATCCTCCAATACTCAGGAAGGAGATATTAGACTTAGAACCTGTTAAGGGGGATCATGTACTTGTTTACCAGACAAGCACCTCTAACTCTAAACTGATTGAAATACTCAAGGATATCAATGAAAATTTTATTGTGTATGGTTTTGATATGGAAAAAGTTGATAAAAATCTCACATATCGTAAGTTTAACGAAGATAGGTTCTTCAACGACCTAGGATCGTGTAAAGCAGTATTGGCTAACGGTGGATTTACCCTCATTAGTGAGTCTATATATTTAAAAAAACCAGTACTTAGTATCCCTGTAAAAGGCCAATTCGAGCAGATAATGAATGCAATTTACCTAGAACGGCTTGGATATGGTGAATACCATGAAGAATTAGAAATTGGTGTTTTACAAGATTTCTTATCTAAACTTGACATCTATAATAAATCACTCTTATCATACAAGCAAGATGGAAACAAGGATATTTTAAAGGAAATTGACAATTTGATTAAAGAATATTCCTGCTAAATCAGAAATGATGTAGAATATTTTTAAATAAAAGATTTCATTGGTTATACGGGTTCCATATCTAAATTTTTAGAGATGTTAAGTTATTTTTGATTACTCTGTTTGATATTATTTTTAGAACAAACATTAAGTTCGGTTGGGATTTCTAGAAAAAGATTTTAATATTAAAGGCCAAGATATTAATATGATCGGAATTATGTCTGATTCTCACGATAATATTGGTTCAATTAGAAAAGCTGTAAGATTATTCAATACCAAAGATGTGGACATCACAATTCATGCAGGGGATTTAATATCTCCTTTTACCGCTAGTGAGTTTCAAAAATTAGATTCAGAACTTATTGCAGTATATGGCAATAATGATGGTGAAAGAGAAGGATTGAAAAATGCATACAAAGATATATGTCTTTTAGAGGACTTTAAAGAAATTTCTGTAGAGGGATGGAAATTTTCTATTATCCACGGAACCAACCCTGCAATAGTCGATTCACTAATAAAGAGCGCCAAATATGATGTCGTAGTAATTGGACATACCCATAAATTAGAAATATTAAACGGCAACACGTTGTTAATAAATCCTGGTGAAGTATGTGGATATTTATCGTCCAAACAGACTGTAGTACTGTTAGATACAGATGATTTAAGCTTTGAAGTCGTTTATCTTTAGGATATAAATGGTTTATATAAATAATCAATTATCAGATTTTAGAATTTTTTTAATTTAATGTTTTAATTGGATTTATCAAGGTAACTTAAAGTATCAAATTTTAAATAATGACAGATCTATTTGAGGAGAAAATTATGAATCATAAAACTATCATCCTGTTTCTAATTGGAATTGGTGTCCTTGCATTAATGGTTATTTTCATTGGCCCTGGTAAAATTGAAATCGCTCTTAAACATGCTGATCCATGGTATGTTGCATTGGCCGTGATTGTACAATTTTTTATATATGGGTTGTGGACTCAGAGATGGTCTATCACTATTCGTTCGCTCCATATAACAATTAAAAAAAGGCATATCTTCCCGATGTTAATGGTAGGTTTAGCTGTAAACAATATTACACCAAGTGCAAGGGGTGGGGGAGAACCAGTTAGGGCTTATATGCTTTCTAGATATACTAAAACTCCATTAGAAAATGCATTAGCAACGGTAATTGCAGATAGGGGACTTGATACATTTCCATTTGTTGTTCTAGCTGTTATTACCATCATTTTTTCTGTATCATATCTAAAACTTCCCGACTTGGTTGTAATTGGTTTGATCATTTCTCTTGTGGCATTGGTATCTGCATTTATAATAATCCTCTATATGTGCATTAACGAGTCTGCAGGTGAAAGGATCACACTTTGGGGTGTAAAAGTTGTAAAAAGATTTTCAAAGAAGAAACACCATGAAATTGAGAAAAGAGCAATTGAAGCTATGGTAGGGTTTCAAAATAGCATGAAGGTCATGATTAAAGATAGAAGGGTATTGTTATTTGGACTTCCACTGTCATTTTTAATATGGTTCATGGAGATAACTAGGGTATACATAGTATTCTCATCATTTGGAACACCAGTTCCACTCGAGATCATAGGTGCCGTTTTTGTTATAGCCACATTAATCGGTATGATTCCGCTTCTTCCAGGGGGCTTGGGCGCTATAGATGGTGTTATGATCGTTTTATATTCTGCAGCAGGTGTTCCTCCCTCAATAAGCGCAGCAGCCACTATAGTTGAAAGGTTGATATCATTTTGGATGACGTCATTTATAGGAATGGGAATGCTTCCATACGTTGGGACGGGTGTTTTAGACAAGATTACAGAAAAATTTTAGTTAATTACAATTTCCCAATCATTTTTTATGGCCCGATGATTAAATGGAAAAATTTATAACTTCTCCAAAACTACGATCTAGACGGTGATAATCATGGAAATAAACGGAGTAGAAATAGAAGATAACTTTGCAGAAGCATTCGGCATAAAAGTATCCAGAATTCTTATTACTGCAGCAACTAAAAAACTAGCACTAGTAGCAGCTACAGAAGCCACAGGTTACGGAACATCTGTTATTGGCTGCCCAGCAGAAGCAGGTATAGATGGTTACGTACCTCCTCAGAAGACCCCTGATGGAAGACCGGGTTATGTAATAATGATCTGTAACATGAACAAGGATAAATTGGATCATGAATTACTCGAAAGGGTTGGTATGTGTATATTAACCGCTGCAACTACTGCAGTCTTTGATTGGATGGATGAACCAGATGAAAAACTCAAAACCGGGCAAAAATTAAAGTTCTTCGGTGATGGTTATGAACAGACACTTGACATACAAGGTAGAAAAGTTCATTCAATACCTTTGATGTCTGGAGACTTTTTAGTAGAAGCAGAATTAGGAATTAGAGCTGGAGTTGCAGGTGGAAACTTTTTCATACTAGCACAAAATCAACCAGCAGGACTTTTAGCAGCAGATGCAGCAGTCGATGCTATTGAGGCAGTTCCAGGGGCAATTACACCATTCCCTGGCGGAATAGTGGCTTCTGGTTCAAAGGTTGGATCAACAAAATACAAATTTTTAGGCGCTTCAACCAACGAAAAAATGTGTGTAACCCTCAAAGATGAAGTTGAAGGATGCCAAATACCTGAAAATGTTAACGGTGTCTATGAAATTGTAATCGATGGAGTGGATGAAGATGCAGTTAAAGCAGCTATGAAAGCAGGTATAGAAGCAGCTGTTAAAATAGCTGGTGTTATCCAAATAAGTGCAGGGAACTTTGGAGGAAACCTAGGTAAATATCAGATAAAGCTACATGAGCTTTTCTAATATTTTATTTTTTTTGAAAATATTTTTTTTTAAATAATAACTCATATCATTTGATCTGTATCCCTTCTTTTTATCCGGTAATACAGAACTGTTCAATTTTCTCGCTTTCAACGATATTCCAAATTTCTGCTTCAGAAAGATCCACACCAAGCAACATTCCAGATTTGCCTAGGGCTTCTACTATTTTTTTAATTGTTTCAACATTCCTTGCAGATACAGTGTGCGAATGTACCTGTCTGGATATTTGAGAAAGCGCTTCCAATGATCTTTTGGCATCGGGTTTCTCATACTCTTCTTCACACCTTTTAAGATCATTTTTATTCTTTAAATAGAGTTTTCTTGTCACTACCTGTCTTAAACCTGGAAGATAATGTTTAGAGTCTAGTATTCTGCCTTCCATATTGATAATAATTCGTTTATCATCAATATCGCTGGCTTTATGTCTTAAAAGAAGTTCCGTCACCCTTCCAAATTGTGATATTTTCTGGACTATTTCGTTATATGTTAAATTTACACCTAAAAGATATCCTCTTGTTTTTAATTCATCTTCAACCCTTGAAAGGCTTTGAGTATCGGGTCCCGAGATGGTGTGGGAATGAATTCCTCCACCAGATATAGTGTAAAGTCTTTCTAAAGATTCCATCCTTTCAGAATCTTCATTAAGGCTGTGTAAAAATTTATCCATGGATTTGGGATTGGAAAGTTTAATTTTCCTTTTGAGGGGTTCATTAAATCCTGGAAGGTAATATATTATGTCTTCTAATGTGCATCCGTGTTTGAGAATAATTTCTGCTTCTTCCTTTATGTCTGTGACATCGTGCATTTCAGTGATTATCATCTCAGGTTTTAAAACAACCTCGACCATTCTTCCATTCTTCCTTGCAACTTCTTTTATTTCTTCTTCATTCAGGTTAACACCTAATAATAAACCCTCTCTTTTCAGTTCTTCAACAACTTTTTCGAGACTTTCTTTATTAGGTCCGGATATCCAATGGGAGTGGATTCCACTAACTGATTCATAGATACTCTCTAAAGATTTCTTCCGCGCACCTTCGCGTTCTAAACCACTTAAAAATCTATTAAGTTGGGATTGATCTGATACTCCAATTTTTCTAGCTAAAGGCTCTTTGAACTCGGGTAGATGATATTCTATGTTTTCGAGGGTGCATCCGTGTTTTAGGATGATCTCAGATTCCTTACGTATTTCATTTACACCGTGCATATCTGTTATCTTCATAATGGTTGGTTCCATTGAAGCGAAATAAATGTCTTCAGCACCGCTAGTTTCGGGTGATATGACTTTATCTGCGCCTGAGCGGTACAATCTACGGACATTTTCACTTTTACTGGCCCTTGTAACTATCCATATCTTGGATTGAATCTCACGTGCTGTCAGAGTTATGAAGAGATTGTCCACATCGTCTCCTGTTGTTATAATAACTCCTCTAGCCCTTTTTATACCCGCTTCAATCATGATGTTTTCGTCGGTTGCATCTCCTGGAATAGCAAGAATATTTGGATCTTTCCAAAGCTGCTTTTTAACCACACTTTCATCTCTCTCAATTATGATTGTCTGTATATTTCGTTTTTTGAGTTCCTTATGTACAGCGCTTCCAACCCTTCCATAGCCACAAAGGACAAAATGATCCTTGCATGCACCTATCATCCTTCGCTGTTTAGCGCCCGATGTTATTTCTTCTACTGCCATTGTAACCACCGTTATTGTTAATGTAAATGCGTAAGCGAGCAGAGCAACTCCGCCCATTATAAGTGTTATTGTGAAAATTTTTTGTAATGGAGTTATTGGTTTGATGTCACCAAAACCAACCGTTGCTATAGTTTGAACTGTAAAATAAAGAGAATTTAGCAGATCTAAATGCATTATATATGTAGACCCTAGAATACCGTACGTAATAAGCAATAATACGCCTATTAAAGCATATAATGCTAATTTAACTGGTAGATTGGAAAGATCCCTACTTAAAGGTAGTAATGGCATATAGGGTGGACGCATAAGATCACCAATTTTGTATTAAAATATTTTTCAACTAATCTGTAATTAATCTTCAGATAATATTCAATTTCGGTTATGATCATATTATATACACTAATTCAGTATGATCTAAAGTTATTATTAAATATTTACCATTAAAATTTATAAAAATAATCCATTCAACAAATTAAGGGATATTATAAGCTGAATATGCATCGACTCACTTAAACGATTTTTAAGCATTTAATCTCTAATAATAATATTTTCTATGAATTAACAAGATATTGGCCTTAAAAAATAAAAAATCCTATTTGGGCTATTGTCAAAATTTTACCACATATCTATATCAAATCTATAAAACTAGAAGACAATTTATTCATATATTACAAAATAGATATTATTTAAATATATTAAAATAATTTGGTAACCTATTTAACTCTATAATGAGTGGTCTAAATGGCTGATAGGACAGAAAAAAAAATCAAAGATAATCATTTAAATACTCCAAGATTTTGTATGTTGGTATTGGAGCATCTGCAGGGGGGATTAGATGCTTTAAAAAAATTTCTTTCAAATATTCCTGAAAATAGTAGAATGGCTTTTATTATTGTCCAACATATGGATCCTACTCATAAAAGTGGTTTAGTTGATATTTTAGGTAGATATACTGACCTTGAAGTTTTAGAGATTGTTGACGGTGTTCGAGTAGAGTCTGAACTTGTTTATGTAATTCCTCCAAATAAAGATCTTGGAATTTTAGATGGTAAATTCCAATTAATGGAATCTATTGAACCACATGGTCTTAGAATGCCAATAAATTACTTTTTTACAAGTTTAGCTTAGGATCAAGGAGATAAAAGCGTAGGTATAATTCTTTCAGGGTTTGGAACCGACGGTTCAATTGGTTTAAAGTCCATAAAAGCGAATGGTGGCATATGTATCGTTATTAGTTCTTGATAATCAATTAAAAATATTATCTGTTAATAAATCGTTCTATGATACTTTTAAATTAAAAAAATCAACTACTGGAGGGGAGAAATTGTATGAAATAGGTGAATGTGATTGGAATATTCATTCAATTCAAAATCTTCTCTTGGATATGATTAAGGAAAACAACATAATTAATGATTTTGAATTTGATCACACATTCAATAAAGTTGGGCATAAATGATGTTAAATGCTAGAAAATCTACAGAAGTGACATAGGCAAGGACACGATCCTCATGGCTATGACCTACAAAAATATTTAAATTTAGGATATTTTAACCCTAAATGCTATATTATTTTTTAAGTGGTGATAAAATGAATATAATGGATATGGATATTATTGATTATAACGCCGGCGCAATGGGAATTTCAAGGTTAGTATTAATGGAAAACGCCGGTAGATGTATCGCAAATAATATATTGAATATTTCAAAACCTTGCAAAGTCACAATATTTGCTGGTACTGGTGGAAATGGGGGAGATGGTTTTGTAGCTGCAAGACATCTCCTTAACATGGGCTTTGAAGTAGATATTTACTTTTTAGGTAATCCTTTAGATATTAAATCACTTGAATCACTTAAAAACTGGGAAATACTAAAAAATATAAGTATTAAAACAAATTCACTGCGAATATATGTTATTAAGGACTCTTCACAACTAGAATCTATAAATTCTCCTGTTGTTGTAGATGCAATTCTAGGTACTGGTACCAAAGGAAAAATAAGAGAACCAGTTTCGAGTGCAGTTGATATTATAAACAATTCCAATGGTATTATCATCGCAATAGACATTCCAACGGGATTAGATCCTCAAACAGGTATGGTAAATCACAAGGCTGTTGAAGCAGATTTCACAATAACTTTTCACAAAAAGAAAAAAGGTCTAAATGGGGACGCAAAGTATGTTGGAAAGATTGTTGTCTGTGATATAGGGATTCCAAAGGAAGTTGAACTGTTCACTGGTCTAGGTGATTTACAAAGATTAAATAGTAGAGAAGCAACAACACACAAAGGCCAAAATGGTAATGTATTGATCGTGGGTGGTAGTAATGAATATTCTGGTGCTCCTGCACTGGCAGCATTGTCTGCTCTAAGGTCGGGAGTAGATATATCTATTGTAGCATGTCCTAACAGTGTAGCTTTTCCAATTAGATCATATTCGCCTGATTTGATAGTTAAGGGTCTTTCTGATAATTATATAAATTTTGATGATACTTCAAAAATATTAGAACTATCAAAAAAAGCCGATTCAATGGTTATCGGTTGTGGCATGGGAATGGAAGAAGAAACGAGTTTGGCTTTGAATGAAATGATGGAGAAAATTCAAAACCCGATAGTTATTGATGCAGATGCATTAAAAATTTTAGATTCTGATTTAATATCTGAACACCCAAATGAAATTGTTTTAACACCCCATAAAGCAGAATTTAAAGCTTTCTTTGGTGTTGATATTCCAGAAAAGCTAAGCCAGAAAATTGATGTGGTGTTGGAATATTCTAAGGAATGTAGATGTACCGTGGTTCTAAAGGGAAATGTGGACATTATTTCAGATGGAGAATCAGTTAAACTTAACGCAACTGGAAACCCTGGTATGACGGTAGGAGGTACAGGAGACGTGTTAGCTGGTCTTATCGGGGGTTTGTTGGCTCAAGGCCATAATGCTTATGAATCAGCTTATTTAGGAGCTTTTATTAACGGTACTGCTGGAGACATTGCTAAAAAAGAATATGGATATAATTTCCTTGCGAGTGATGTTATAAAATATATTCCTCGGGTTTTTAAGATTTAACTAATAAAATCCAAATAAACCTAAAATAATAAGGATAATAACTCCGATAAACCCACCAAATCCGGCCACCAAGACAGTAAGTATATTAATGGGTATATGTACAAAGGGAACTAAATCAACTATAAAAAGGAGTATAAGTCCAAAGATCATATGTAGTAATATTTTAATTATCAAACCCGCGGCTTTGAATAGGATTATCAAACCAATAGCTATGATAAATGCTAAAATTATTCCCAAAAAAATTGTATCAATGGTCATAGTTTCTCGAGACTTTATCTATTCAAAACATTATTTATTTATTTTTTTTTAAAAATTAATTTCAAAGAAAGTTGAAGGATAAATAATTTTTATCTTTTCTTTTAATCTTTCTTACACACTCTTTGGTAGCACGCAGCTTGAAGAGCGTAATTTTTAACCATTCCTGCCATTTCACGCTGATCTGTTTCTTTATCTTCAAATGTAACAGCTTCTTCACTGTAAAGGCTGAATACAGATTCACGTCCAAGTATCTTTATACTACCCTTATGAAGTTTTAATCTAACAAGTCCTGTTACACGTTTCTGCATGTTATCGATAGCACAGTCCAAATCTTCACGAAGAGGTTCATGCCAGATCCCTTTATAAACTATATCGGAATAAGCTTGTGTAATTGTTTCTGCAAATTTAAGTTCTTCTCGTGATAGAACAAGCTGTTCAAGTGCTTTGTGAGCGGTTAGTAAAAGAACTGCTCCGGGGGTTTCATAATTTTCCCGAGATTTAAGTCCGATAATACGGTTTTCTATGATATCTATTCTTCCAATACCGTGTGATCCTGCAATACTGTTACAATCGGCAACCATCTCAACAGCACCCATTTTGATCCCGTCAATTGATACCGGAACACCATTTTCAAAGGTTATATCTATATATTGTGCCTTTTCCGGGGCATTTTCTGTTGAAACCGTCCATTCAAATGCTTTTTCAGGTGTTTCTACCATAGGATCTTCTAGTACATCTCCTTCAATAGATCTGCCCCATAGATTCTCGTCTATACTGTATTCTTTGTCGTATGGTAGGGGTATGTCATTTTCATTTGCATATGCTATCTCTTCTGTCCGAGTTAAACTTAAATCCCTTACAGGAGCTATAATGCTGCAGAGAGATCCAGATCTTATGGTGGATTCAAATCTGAACTGGTCATTTCCTTTTCCAGTACAACCATGGGCAATAGCATCAGCTTTTTCTTTTTCGGCTAATTCAACAATTTTCATAGCAATTAGCGGTCTTGCTAAAGATGTGCTTAGAGGATATCCTTCGTACATTGCGTTGGCTTTAATTGCCCTGAATATGAATTCTTCGGCAAATTCATCCTTTGCATCAATTGTGTAATGTTTTTTAACACCTAATTTATTTGCAACTTGTGCAGGTCGTATTATTTCTATTTCTGGCTGACCCACATCTACGCATGCGGTTATTACTTCCATATTATATTTTTCTTGGAGTAACTTCACACATACAGACGTGTCCAATCCGCCACTGAATGCAAGAACAACTTTTTCCATTTGTAATCTCCTAATTTTATAATTTTTTTCTATCTTGTCAGTTTAAATTTCTTAACTCGTAACAAATATGAAGATTTGCTTCATTTCTACATATAATTGGTTATGTTCTTTATTAAAACTTTTAGAAAATTTAACTTAAGCTGTAACTATTGGTGACATAATATCTGTATAAAGAAATAAATGAAACCATAATTAGCCAGTATTTAATATTATTTGTTACTAAGGCTAAAACAATTTAAATTAATTATTCTTTCCAAGTATATATTCCTTATATTTAATAAGGCACATTTTTTTTATAAGCATATAATTCAATCTATTGAATTTTAAATATTAAAGATTAAGTAAATTATAGTTTTAATACTAGGATGATTAATTTGATCAAATATATTTGGATGCATGATTTGTTTAGATGCTTGATAACCTAATAATGCAATGATCTTTTAGATGATATATCACAACAAAATTTAACAGATTTTATGTGTATGAAAAACTAGATAAAATAGATTGTAACTTAATAGAATTAATAGAGCATTGCTAAATTCCTAATTATTCTTCTAGCAAACTTAAAATCTAAAATTTCAATAAAATACAGTCTAAACCGAGTGATATTAATGGTTAAAGATGATATTAAAATTATTTCAAAGAAAACTGGGGGTAGAATCAGTGAAAATAAAAATCTCAGGGAATACATACCTAACAGTATCATAGCTGATCGTCTGATAAAAGCTGCTAGATATGGGACACCTATGATGAGAATAGGTGATCTGTCCCCAAAAATTATGCTTATTGCAGGTGTTCATGGTAACGAACTTCCTCCCCAGATTGCGGCTTTATGGCTGGCTGAAGAGTTATATGGTGGGGATATCAATGGAACTATATATATAATTCCCTTTGCAATTCCAGAAGCTACAATGAAAAATTCGAGAAGGTTTAAGGGATTTGATATGAATCGAAGTGCATTTGTATCGGGTTCTGCTTCAAACAAAATAATTAAAACAGTAGATAATCTTAGAGTTATATCGTTAGCGGATTTTCATTCAACCAAACCACGGAGCAATCCTGGAATCGAGAGCGTTTTTTGTTCAAAGAACCCCTGCCCCGAGAGTTTCATGATTGCAAAACATATTACAAAAACGACCTTATCTAAAGTTATATGCCATAATAATGCGGGTTCATTATATGGTGGGGCAATAGAAGATGAATCAAACCTCAAAGGTACAGCAGCCGTTACATGTGAAGTTGTATCAGAAAATTGTGAAGTAACACATGGAAGTCCTGAGAAATCATACAATCAAATGATATCCTATCTGACGTATTTCGGAATTATTTAATAACTCTGTAATACAATTTACATTTAACATTTAGTTCCTTAAAAATTAGCTATAATCCGTAAAGTGGGTGTGTAAAATGCCATCTTACAAAGAACATGTTTTAGTTGCCATAATAATGGTATTCCCATTTTTTCCAAATATCTTCTACATTGCACTTGCGGTTATCGGTGCATCTATAATAGATATGGATCATAGTGTCAACCAAAAAAATATTACAATTATAGGTCTGTTGGGTGTTATATTAGCTTTAATATTGTATATATTCCATTTTCCCTACTTAGTGGGAGTTTTAATTGCATTGATGGCTCTTTTATTCTATGTTTCAGAACACCGTGGACTAATGCATTCCATTATTGGAATAGTTTTCATAAGTGCTTGCGTTGCCTTCTTTGTTTTTGGTGCTCATAATCTAATCACCCAATACACGAGTTTGAAGGTTACACTAATTATTATATCCCTAATTCTGGGAATTGTAATTTTAAATAAAAAAATTGTCCCAATATATGCATTTTTGGTTATTATAGGTCTGATTTTTACTTCTAACTTGGGATTTAACATTTACTATGTTGCTTTAGCATTTTTTTTAGGTTGTCTGAGTCATGTTATTTTAGACCTGTTTACACCATCTGGTGTCCAGCTCATAAGTCCTGTATCATCAGTAAAATTTAAAAAACGAGCTGGCTTTACTTTATTGGCTATTTGGGTTGGTTGTGTAATCGCATCTGTTGTTTTGTACGGTAATAATTTCCTAAGCATTCTAGGATTATCTAATCTACTTTAATAAAAATTTTGTTTTACAAAAATTTTAGTATAAATTTGAATTTTGAAGTATAAAAAAAATCTTTAATACATTCTTATTAATGTAATATCAATAGTTTACTGCTAAACACTGTCATAAATCGATACATATGAAAATTTAATTTAAAACATAAGACTGATGTGTAAAATCTTTTAGTTAATTTTATATATATCATGTTTTATAATGATGAATTAATTATCATGGTTTAAATTATCCTGTTTATGAATGAAACTTAAGGTTTATATCTGTTGCCATGTTAATTATTCATGATTCATCAAGCTAGAATTAAAAAGGGAGTTAATTCACAATGTTTATAACTAGAATATTCTATGGAATAGCTTACTTCATCGTTCTCATCAATGAAATAATCAAAGCAGAACTAGATGTTGCCACAAGAGTTTTAAACGGAAAGGTTGAACCCGTAGTATTTGAAATAAAAACAGAACTTAAAAGACCAATATCACAAACCATACTTGCAAACAGCATAACATTAACTCCTGGAACGCTTTCAATCGATCTGGACTCTGAAAATTGTATAATCAAAGTTGCAACAATATCGCCACGTAGTGCTGGAGATGTAATTCCATTTGAACCATACATAAAAGGGATGTTAGAATGAACATACTCACGATTTCAGAATATATTCTCATGGGGGCCCTTGCAATTTTTTCATTGGCCACAATAAGAATTACAACCAGAAAGAAAATTGCAATGTCCCTTGTGGGTTTATCTGGTCTAAGTATTGCAGTGGCTACTATGCTGGTATTAGTTCAGAATTTATATAGTTTAGGTTTCTGCGATACAATAGCAACTGCACTGATATTTCTAGGTCCTGTAGGAACGATAGCATTTGCAAGTGTTTTAAGAGGATGATCAAGTGACCGATATAATACCATTGATACAGTCAGCAATACTTCTGATAGCCGCTTTTTTAGTACTTTTAACAGCTTACGGAATTTTAAGATATGGCGACAATATTGAGAATATAATTTACGCCAGGATACATATACTTGGGGTTGCTGATATAGCCCTTATAATAGTACTTTTTGCCCTTAATGAACCTCTTATGGCTGGAGCATACTTTATTTTAGCGCCCTTCGCTGCTCATGCAGTTGCCAATGGTTATTTCTATGGGGAGGAAGAAAAATGATCGAATACATTTTCATGATAACAACGATTTTAGGGTCAATCATATGTTTAATGCAACGTGACCTACTAAAGGCCGCAATTTTAACGGGAATTCCAGGAGCTTCACTGGCTTTCCTATACCAATACCTCCAGGCTCCAGATGTTGCACTGACACAAGCAATTGTTGGTTCGGCAATAATACCAGTATTTTTCGCACTGGCAGTCTACAGAACACGTAGGGTGGAGGATTAATATGATTATGGATACACAGCTAGCATCACTCTTGACTGCAGGAGCATTGATGGTAATAGGTATATTTGGTACTTTATTTCTAGACAATCTTATAAAAAAAGTCATCTCTTTGGCCTTTATAGGTGATGGTGCTAATCTGTTCTTAATTGCCATGGGTTACAAAGTAGGGGGAATAGTCTATATATTCTTACCCGGCATGTCAATGAGTAATTTTTCACAAAATGCATCTTATCCCCTTCCGTTTGCTCTTGTTCTAACAAGTATTGTTATAGGGGCAAGTACAATGGCTGTGATGCTTGGAATAATAATCTTACTTAACAAAAAATATGGATCTTTGAGTGCATCAAAGATTCTTGGAGAGTAATTTAAATGCTTTCAATTTTCTCATCAAACAATAAAAGAACAGAAACGAGGCTCACTTCCGTTTGTATTGTTCATATCAATAGTGGAATAATGGAGGTATCTCTATGAATTATCTAATACCTCTGATGGTAGTTATTCCCATTACTTGTGCTTTGTTTTTGAACCTTTTACATGAAAGGACCAGGGCTGTTAAAATAATATCAATAATAGTTGCACTGGCTCTCCCAACAATACCGCTTATAGCAAATTATGGGGTTCAATACTTTGGAGGATATCCACCTTTAGCACAGAATCCCACAATTGCAGTAGGTTTGCCAACTCTGATAACAGGTACCGCACTGAATATTTTCCACCCCGCTATTACCTATGTATTTGGAAGTGCACAGAAGCTCATGATAGTAGTACTTGGATTCATAGCGTTATTCGCGATATATATCTCTCTTTACGAAGTAAAAAAAGCATCAGGAGTTTATGCTTATTTAATGCTAATGGGAACAGCATCGATAATAGCCATGCTTTTATCAGACGACATATTCAATCTTTACGTATTTTTTGAGATAGCTGCACTTGCACAAGTGGGAATAGTACTTGTTTCTAAAGTGGATTATAATTATGAAACAGCTCTCAAATACATGATATTGGGAAGTATAGCTTCCCCATTACTTTTAATTGGAATAGCTCTTCTTCTGGGAGTCACAGGTAACGTTAACATTACTGATATAGTATATTCTATACAACACGGTCTTGTAAATCCTCAAAGCCCAGTTTTATTAATGGCTTGTAGTTTAATTATCTTTGGATGGCTTTATGGAACGGGTCTTCCACCATTCCATACAATTAAATCAGCTATGTACAGTAAGGCACTACCGACAGGTGCTGCTCTTTTACAAGCATTTTCCGTATTCAGCTTTGTTGCTATTGGTATAATTATCCTCAGAATATTTTCATATCTGCCCTTTACACATATATTCATCATTGGAATATCACTCGTTGCAATGACATTGGGTATTACAATGGCAATAACCCAAACAGATTTCAAACGTTTAATAGCATATCTTGCCGTTGGAGAATTAGGATACATTGGAATAGGACTAGGTCTTGGAACCGCATTAGGCATAACAGCCGGACTTTTCCAGGCAGTTAATGAAGCTGTTATTACCGCATTCCTATTCATTGGATTTGGAACTATAATGTACAAGACTAAGGTAACAGACATGCGTAAATTGGGCGGGATGCTTGTTGAAACACCCAAATCTGCATTCTTAGTACTTCTGGCAGGACTGGCTATGGCGGGAGTGCCACCATTCAACGCATTCCAGAGTAAGCTGATGTTAGTCCAAGCATCTTTAAATTATGGACTACCGGAAATTGCTATAATAATGGTACTGCTGAGTATCGTCACATTTATGACATTTATGAGGGCATTTCATACGATTTATCTCAGGCCGAGGCCTGCCGATCTTGAAATTAAAAACGAAAAAATACCCAACATCACATTAGTTGCAATGGTGGCCTTCCTAGTTGTTTGTTTGGTGTTAGGTCTTTTCCCACAGATTGCAACCAACTTCTTACAAGGGATGGCGATGAGCATTGCTTAATGAAAGGGGGATAATATGAACATCTACGATATTATACTGAAAAAAATAAAGGACGTTCGAATGGAAACAGGGGATGATGAGCCAGTCTCAAATATGGCTGCCTCTTCAATGTTGACGGCTGAAATAACACTTATATCCACCCTTTTAATTGCAGTTGTAATGCTTAGATTGTTGAACGTAAGCCTTATGATTGGGTTGGTAGTGCTTATCTTTGTGCTGGTCATTGTTTCAATGCCTATTATGCCACGTCTAAAAAGAGAACAAAATGATTCACTGGCAAGCATGAGCTTTTACGTTATTATAGGACTTGCAATAATAGTAACACTATTTTACTGGGGGAATTTGAATGTCTGATGGATTAAGAAATTTAATAGCAGGTCTGGCTCTGGTGGCTTTTGCAGTACCATTTTTCCAATCCATAATTGATTTCAAACCAATGATCTACCCGGGTATTAGTTACCTTTACAACTGGGTTGGTCCACATATAGCCCCCAATATGGTAACGAATGTTGTATTTGATTGGCGAGGGTACGATACCCTTGGAGAAGCATTAATACTTGTTACGGCAGTTATTGTAACTCTTCTTATCTTTGGAAGGGGTCAAGTTGATCTTGGAGGTGATGATTAATGACTACTACTATACTCAAACTATTCGTATTCCCTGCATCCCTCGTATTAATATGTTATGGAATACTCACGATACTTGGAGGTCACATAACACCGGGAGGAGGATTTCAGGGAGGAGCTATAATAGCATCGGGAATAATATTCTGTTTAATTGTTTATGGATTAGATGAAAGTCCAATAAAATTAACCGACAATTTTATGGCATCTATTGAAAGTATAGGTGCTCTTGGATACATATTCTTGGGACTTGCAGGACTTTTTACAACAGGATTTTTTATGTACAATTTAGGAGTAGATATTTACCACATAGTCCCACCGTACATAGTTAACATATTTGATTATCCAGACCCATTACATGCAGGTATAATACCATATCTGAACTTTCTTGTAGGTCTTAAAGTCTTAGTAGGATTAAGTGCGGTAGTTATAACATTTTTAGAAAGTGACAAACTACTCAAGAATATGGAGAGTAAATAAGATGGTTTACATAGGGCCATTAATCCTTGGATTTATAATAGGATTCGTACTAGGAACCAGAATCAAACCTAGCATAGGGAGTAAATTAAATTTTCCAGCATCTGTCTATGTGATTCTTGCAATTGTCATAGTAATAATTGCTTATCAGCAAGGTCCTTTCCCATGGTATACTGATTCAGTATTTGCAAATGGGCTGATATCAGCCCTTGCGGGAATTATCGTGGGTAAATTAACATTTGGAAGAGGATAATATAGAATGAAGAATATCAAACTAATCTACATCAAAATTTATTTTAGAAGGTAATGGTCATGTTTCTATCAACAAATAAATGTGAAGGCATTGGAAAGTGCGTTGAAGAATGCCCAACAAAAGCAATAAGAATCATCGAGGGTAAAGCATTCAGCTGCATCACATGCGGTGCATGTGCAGAAGCGTGCCCTAACAGTGCTATATTCAAAAATAAATATGGCGGTTTCGTTGTAGACAGGGCCAAATGTAATGCATGTGGTGTCTGCGAGATGACCTGTCCAGTAAATAGCATTAAAATTGAAGAAGGTGTTGTAAAGGGCATATGCGCAAGATGTGGAATCTGTGTGGAGGCTTGCCCAATTAATGCAAGAGCAGATGCTCAAGATGTTATTGATGAAAGACAGCTCAAATTCCTTGAATCACTTCAATTGACAATTCAACCAGGATCAAGAGCCGAGATACCGGAAGAAAATGTTCAAAGGGTGAACATATGTACCGATCCTGAAAAATGCACTATTTGTGGAAGATGTGAATATTATTGTCCTACAGGGGCGATAATGGTTGATATAGATTCAGAAGGTGAATGTACAGATTGTAGGGTATGCGAAGATGTATGTCCTGTAGGAGCAATTAAAGATGGAGTAATTGACGAAAAAAAATGCACACTCTGCCTTAAATGTGTTTCTGAATGCCCTAATAATGCCATTTATATTAAAGATTTCAATATTAAAATAAGAAAACCTGAAGAAGGTGAAAAAACAAAAGGCTCAATTGTGTCCTGTTTAAACTGTGGACTCTGCGCAGAGGCATGTACACATGGAGCACTGCGTGTAATTGATGGCAAACTCCGTTATGATCCAACATTATGCGAGGATTGCACAACAATGGAGTGTCTTGATGTATGCCCAGTGGGTACCATAAGACTTTCTGAAGAACCTGATCGTCGTATAAAAGGATTCTGTGTATCCTGTGGAAAATGTGTCCAATCTTGCGATATTAACAAGGCAAGAACATTAAAAACAGTTGAATGGGATGGCAGTGTAACAGAAGATTGTATATCTTGTGGAATATGCTCAGAAATCTGTCCTAAAGGTGCAATAACCCTCAAAAGAGGTTCAATTGATGTTGATCTTGGAAAGTGTATATTATGTGAAAAATGTGCAATACATTGTCCTGTTAATGCCATACCTCGTACTGCTACACTTAAAAAGACAGTAAAGGAAGGTTTCAGCTTTGTGCAGAATGATCTTTGTATGAAATGCAAATTATGTACAAAAATTTGTCCAGAAGAAGCAATTAAAGAAGATTCTAATGGTAGAATGGTTGTAGACGATTCAAAATGCACTTATTGTGGAGCTTGTTCTAACGCTTGCCCTGCAAAGGCAATAATACTTGAAAGAGAGTTTGAGGTATCATAATGAAAAATTTTATAAGAATATTTCTGGAGGGAACCATAACCAATATAAAAAGGATTCTCTTTGCATCCGATAGGGTTACGGATATGGAACTGCGTAATAAAATCCTCGAGGGTAAAATAGTTCCAACAGATAAGGTTGCCGAGGTTTCATGTATAGGATGTGGTGGGTGTGCTAATGCATGTCCAACAAAGGCAATTACGATGGTGAAACTTCCAGAACCAGTAAAACTAATGGAGGGTCTTGTAAAAGATCAGATACCACAGTTAGACAGTTTTAAATGTGTTAATTGTTATTATTGTCATGATTTTTGTCCATTGTATGCTCTTTTCGGAGAAGCAGGTACGATACATCCAAATGATGTGGGAATAGTTGAATCTGACATATCACAACTTTTAAAGCAACCCGTAAAAATTTCAGACGATAAAATTGCCTTCATTTCCCAGTACTTATCAGATTCAGCCATACTAAAAAAGAGGAAAGAATAGTCCATTCAATTAAACGATACCGATTATAAATTTATAACATAATTAAATGGAATCATTAAACATAAATTACCATAACCTTCAAAGAGGAATGATATGAGCTTAAAATCATATTCAAGGGCTAGAGCCATTCACGTTATGCTGGTTTACACTGGGGGATGCAATGGCTGCGACATTGAAATAGTCAACTGCATATTCTCCCCAAAGTACGATGCAGAACAGTACAAAGTTTTTTTAACATGGAATCCCAGAGAGGCCGATGTACTGGTGGTAACTGGCCCTGTTACAAAACACAATGAAAAACCATTAATCGAAATATATAATGCAATTCCTGAACCCAAGGCTGTTATTGCTGCCGGAGCCTGCGCACTGATGGGAGGAGTTTACAAAAACATACACGGAGATATACCCTCAGAAGAAATTGCAGGACCTGTAGACAAGATTATTCCCGTTGATGCTAAAGTTCCAGGATGTGCTGTAAGACCGGAAGATATACTCTCTGGTGTTGTTGCGGCATTACCATTACTGTTGAATGCAAAATGATCTTAATAATCAAATCTGCAACCATATAGAATGAATTAGAAATATAAAAGGTGGATTTAATGAATGAAGATAACAAGATAACCGATAAAAAGGTAATCGAAACAGAAGTTACTATGGGTACAGTGCACTCTGCAGCAATTGAACCTTACAGGGTTCGGTTGTTTGTTGAGGACGAAATTGTTAGGGATGCTGAAATAACAATAGGAATTAACCATAGGGGTATTGAAAGGATAATGGAAGGTCTACCTGTTGAAAAAGCCAACAGTCTGACCGAAAAAATCTGTGGAATATGTTCCAACAGCCATATTTGGAATTCGGTTCTTGTGGCTGAGAAGGCTATTGGAATAGACGTACCGGAAAGGGCTCAATATATAAGGGTAATTATGGAAGAACTCGAACGCCTCCATAGTCACATGCTGTATCTTGCACATGGAAGTGAAGTTTTAGGCCATGAAACATTTGCAATGAGGGTTTTTTATATTAGAGAAACTGTTATGGAACTTCTAAGGATGATAGGGGGTAACAGGGTTCAATATGGGGTATCTATTATCGGCGGTATAAGACCTCGATGTGAACTTGATGAAATGAGGATACAAAAGATCAGGGAAGGTATGGATATAATTGATGAGAAAATATTAGAATTTGCCGATAGATTCGTATCAGATCCAATGATAATGGCTCGTATCACAGGTGTGGGTGTATTATCACAGAAAAAAGCAATAGAACTGGCTGCAACTGGCCCTACACTAAGATCCACCGGTGTTGAATTGGATCTTAGACGTGAAATGGAAGCATATGATCCGTTTGAATTTGATATTATAACTCAGGATGATGGAGATGTAAAATCAAACCTTCTCTGCAGAGTTTTAGAAATTCCTGAGGCAACAAAAATAATACGACAAGCCCTGGATCATTTGCCGGATGGTAAAATAACCAACAGGAGTTGGGAGATGCAGGATGCACCAATTACCAAGAGTTATATAGAGGTTCCAAGGGGTAAACTTTATCATTCCTACTCTCTTGAAGATGGAAGAGTAAGAAATTCCATTATAAGAACACCTTCAATTACCAATATAGGTGCTATGCAGTATGCAGCTGTAGGCCACCATATAACAGATGCACAACTTGCAATAGTGCAGTGCGATCCATGTTTCACATGCACAGATAGAGCAATCCAAATAATCAAAATATAAAAGGAGATCATGATGACAACAATAACTTCCCTAATCGCCATAATAGGAACTTTAATAGTGGCATTGTTAGTCAGTGTATGGCTTCCAGGGATCGAAAGGAAGTTTGTACAGGCAAGGATACAGCAGAGAGTTGGTCCGCCAATATCCAGTGCGGGTATAATGGCACCTCTAAAATTTTTCTTCAAGGAAACAATAAAACCAAACTCCCCAATGCCAAAATTGTATAATGCACTTCCAATAGTGAGTTTTTTATCTGTATTCTTCATATTACTAATCACAATGCCCCAACTTTATGTATTTGCTGCATTTACAAGCATTATAGCTATCGTCGGTCTTTTAAAGATTGAAGAGGTTATTTACATGTTTATGGGGTCGCTTTCAAAATCGGTTATGTCACTTAAAATGCCTTTCCCAGACATTGTTAAAGGTGCTAAACATCCGGACACTCACAGATCATATTTGGAAGAACTCAGCTCACTTCGAGCATATAGATTAATAGCCTTTGGATCTTTCCCACTGTACATTGCATTATTTGTTCCTGTTGCGATGTCTAGGAGTATATACTTGAGTGGAATCGTTGCATATCAACAAGTTCATGGACCAATACTCTTCACATTAGCAGGTGTACTGGGTGCGATTGTATTTTTCATAGGCTACATGATACTGTTAAATGAATACCCATTTGCGATATTAAAAACAAAAGCTGATGTAATAGAGGGTCCTTTAATGGAATATGCTGCTAAATACAGAGCATATGTTTATATAACAAGAGGATTCTTGATGTTTGCACTTGCAAGTATTTTCACCACGTTGTTTCTGGGAATTCCACCAAATTTGTTCAGTTGGACCATACTAGTTACAATAGGTGTTGCATTAATATTCCCAATCTTAATGGCAATTATGAGTGCATTTTCGCCAATATTCACTTATAAACAATTTTATCCAACAGTTGCAGGTGTATCTGTTATAGGGATATTGGCAATACTGGCATCATTCCTATAAATTAGTTAATACCCAATTAACCATTTTTAAGGATATGATTTAAAAATGAATAATCAATTTAAAGGATAATCAGGTGATTATATGAAGTTTGTTGTAAGAGCCATGCACATAATTAGTGTTGGAGGATACATAGTTGAAACGCAGTTTCCCTACAGAAATTTAATTGTTGTTAACCCCACCGAAGAACCTATTAAAATAGACATCCCTATATTTACAGAAGACTGGATTGAAGAACATAGAAGTCTTGGTCTTGAAATTACACCCATAACAGAAAAACAAAGTTTTCTCAGTAACTTCAGAAAAGCCAAAATTAAGTTGGATCAACTAAAAGAAGAAAAATTAAAAGAAATAGCTTGATATTAAATATACTTTTATTGATCAATATAAAATTAGAAAATTTCCAATTTTATAATAAATTATTTAACTACATTTGACGTGTTAATGCACCACAACTTCAAGCTCATTAAAATGTTTATGTTATAGTTAAATAACCACAAATTATTTGGACACATTCATTTAATATTTCTCTTAAAATAGACTTCATTTCAATATTATTCATAGTATCTATTATTTGTACATGTGTTAACATTAAGATATCCATATTAACTTCCAAATTTTGTTGATTTCGAATTTTTTTTAGTAATTATTAGATCTTAATTTTTTGATTTATTTTAAGATAATAATATTAAAAAAATAGGAATAATAATTTATTTATAATAAATGAATTGTTTAAATAATTTAATATTTGAAATATTTGGAAATATATCAATAGTAAATTTCATTTCATTCTATGTCTGTAAATCATTATTAAAACAATTAATATTACTGCTAACCAAAGTAGAATTCCTACTCCTAACATACCAAGTTGACCAGTCATTTTTCCCTCACTAACTTTATATCTCAAATTGGCTTATCGATTATAAGTAACTAATGAATTTATATAATCAAAAAATATGATACTAAATCTTGTGGGGTCTGTTTTTAAGATTTTTTATTTATTACTATTAAATTTTAAGAAATTTATGAATCTAGTTCAGACTGGTAATACTAATTAAATATTATATGCATAAATTTAGATTTTTGAATAATCTAAAATTGTATTTATCACTTTTTTAAGTATTTGTAAAGTGTTTGATACTATGAATAATTTTTTAAAAAGAAAGTACAAAATAATAATAGATAAATTTGAATTCAAATAATGAGCAAAACATATAATTAATATTTTTACAATTATTACAAATTACAATATTAATGATTAATCGTTATAGAAAATATTTATATCTAATAAATCCTTAAGTTATTTTTTGTAAATCTAAGGAGGGATAAAAACTGAAACTAAGTTTTAAGAATTTAGGAATTCCGTTGGCTATTATAGCGTTTATAATAGTATTGGCAGTTCCGACACCTGGTTTGTCTTATTCGGGTCATGCTGCAATAGGTCTTTTGGTCTTTGCAATTATTATGTGGGCTAGTGAGGCACAGGTTTTGGCAGTTACTTCGTTGATGCTAATGTTTTTACAGCCTCTACTAGGTATTCAAACTTTTACTCAGGCAGCTATTGGATTTGCTAACCCTATCATCTTCTTGATGATTGGAGGATTTATTTTAGCTGTTGCTATAGGTAAAAGTGGACTTGCAAAACGTTTCACTTACTGGATGCTTCAGAAGGTTGGAACAAGCCCAAGTATGAGTATTTTTGCTGCTGTTTTCTCGACAGGTCTTCTTTCGGCTTGGATTGAGAACGTTGTTGCTTTTGCAATGTTACTTCCAATAATTAAGACGATTATTCCATTGTTTGGAATTAATGATGCTGAGAAGGGTAACAGTAATTTTGCTAAGGCTATGGTTTTAGGTGCTTCATACGGTTCATTAGCAGGTGGTTTTGGTACTGAGATTGGTACTGCACCGAACTTAATGGCTGCTGCATAC
>Ga0224559_1000125_pt1 | contig 48192 bp, 41 predicted proteins | sample 714S33034metaG_FD_180676 | JGI IMG/M metagenome (GOLD analysis project Ga0224559, IMG submission 180676) | Peat soil microbial communities from Stordalen Mire, Sweden - 717 S3 30-34 | ecosystem: Environmental > Terrestrial > Soil > Wetlands > Peat | place: Sweden: Norrbotten County, Stordalen... | reverse complement strand
CGGTCCTCCTAAGAGCGAGGCGGGGCGTCGTTCGTTGGCGATTCCGGCGAACATCGTGCCAGCGGTCAGTTCGCACCTCGAACACTTTGTCGGCTCCGAGCCGGACGCTTGGCTGTTTCCGACCGCGTCCGGATCGGCGTTGTCACCGCGGAACTTCAATCGGGCTTGGGACAAGGCTAGACAGATCGCGGGCCGGCCCGACCTCCACCTGCACGACCTCAGACACAGCGGGCTCACCTGGGCAGCGGCAAGCGGCGCGAGCGTGGCCGAACTCATGCGTAGGGGCGGCCACGCCAACCCGCGAGCTGCGCTTCGGTATCAGCACGCAACAGAGGACCGTGACCAAGCCATTGCGGATGCTCTCGCTGGGTTAGCGAAGGTTGGCGAATCGGACCGCGCGATAGACGCGCGATGAAGGTCAGTGGGCAATAAAAGAGCCGGGGCGCACACCCCGGCTGAGCTGGACTTTGTTTGGAGCGGACGACGGGATTCGAACCCGCGACCCTCACCTTGGCAAGGTGATGCTCTACCACTGAGCCACGTCCGCGTATTGCCGGATCTTACCAAGCCTCCACGGGATCTCACCACCAGCTGCGCGGTGGATTCCTCAACTCCGCCAGTCCGCGCTACGGGCATCCGCGTCTGCGGAGACCCGACACCTGGACCAGCCGGTCACGGACGCTGAACCACAGTCAGAAGCTCTTCGAGACTCTCCGTGATCATCGACGGAAGGTCAGATATGTCGGGCACAGTAGCTCTGCAGCCGTTCAGTCCGAAATACACGGTGCCGCAATAGGTCATCACTGTCATGTTGAGCCCTGCACCCTCGACGACTGGTCCGACCGGATAGATGCCGACCACAGGCACGCCTGCTAGGAACAACGGAACTTGAGGCCCCGGGATGTTCGAGATCGTGACATTGAATGCCGGCCGGACATGATCGAACATCCGAGTCGAGGAGACGAAGTGTGCCGCACCGCCTATGAGAGCGGGAAACGTGAACTCCGTCCAATCGGTCAGCAGTCCCGCTCCCAAAAGAGACTCCTGCGACTTGGCGTCAGACATCGCCGCTGAGATCGCGCGCAGGCGCAACAGGGGATCAGAGATATCGGTCGCGAGCGACGTGAGCATCGCGGAAAGGCGGTTCCCAGCGCTCAGCCTCTCCTCGTCGGCCCGCACCGACATCGGGACCAGGGCGACCAGCGGCTCTTTGGGAAGCTCGTCCCGGGCAAGCAGAAAGCGTCTCAGCGCGCCGGCGCAGAGCGCCATCACGACGTCGTTGACGGTGCATCCAAAGTGGTTCTTGACGACTTTCAGGTCCTCGAGCGCCGCTTCGCCGAAGCACACGCGACGGTGGGATGTAATCGCGAGATTGAAAGACGTCCTCGGCGCCCTGAAAGGTGGCGGAGGGGGCACGGTCGGCGAGTCGCGGTTGTGCTCGGAGACACGCAGCACTGCTTCTGCGATGCGCCGGGTCGTACTCACCATCTTGAAAGGAGTGGAAGCGAGCCCTGCCCATGCGCCAACTAGGAGGTCCTTATCGCTCGGGACGCGCTCGGGATGCCAGTCGTCTTTTTCGTGGATATCGGACGATGGATCTGCTGACAGGTCGAGCCAGGCTGCCGCAAGCTCCGAACCCGAGACTCCGTCCATTGCGGCGTGGTGCATCTTGACCACAACCGCCTGGAGTCCCGCCTCGAGGCCTTCCACAACGCTGATCTCCCACAAGGGACGTTGTCGGTCCAGCGGCGACCCGACTATCTGACTCACGAAATCCTCGAGCTCCGACCGACCACCGGGCGTCGGCAGACAAGCCCGGCGCAAGTGGAAGTTCAGGTCGAACTCAGGGTCTTCGATCCACACCGGCGGCGCGAGGCCGAATGGCACCTCGACGAGACGACGCCTGAAGAGCGCCGCACGATGAAGACGGCGCTCCACCATCGCTCGTACTCGCGCATAGGAGAAGCCCCCGGACGCGCCCCTCGGATCGAGGAGAAAGACACCGGCCATGTGCATGTGATTCGTGGGTGTCTCCATGTAGAAAAACATGGAATCGAGCCCGCTCAGCCGCTGCACCGAACCTCTTTCCTCACCTCACCGCCCGCTGTGACCGAAACCTCCCTCGCCGCGTTCGCTGGTCTCGAGACTCTCCACCGCCACGAAACGGGCCTCCTCAACCCGACAGATCACCAGTTGGGCAACTCGGTCCCCGCGGCAGACCTTGTAGGGAGTGCTTGGATCGGTGTTCACCAGTATGACCGCGACCTCGCCGCGGTATCCGGGGTCAATAAGGCCAGGCGCGTTGAGGCAACTCACGCCATGGCGCGCGGCGAGCCCACTCCGCGGCAACACGAGGCCGGCATGGCCCTCGGGGATGTTGAGCGCGATCCCGGTTGGGATAACTGCACGACCGCCGGCCGGTGCCAGTACCGCGTCAGCTCTGGCGACCAGGTCACAGCCCGCGTCGCCGAGGCGGGCGTAGCTCGGCACCGGAAGATCCATGTCGAGGCGAACGAGCTGAATCTCGACCATGTCAGGGCACCGTAGTAGAGCTGCGCCAGATCCGGGTACGATGCCCCTCGGTGCTCGCCTGGATGGATCTTGAGATGACCGGACTCGACCCGGCGCACAACGTCATCGTCGAGATCGCAACGCTCGTCACCGACGACGAGTTGAACATCGTCGCAGAAGGCCCCGATCTTGTCATAGGCGCCACGCCCGAGCAGCTTGATGACATGGACGACGTGGTGCGGAGGATGCACACGACAAGCGGGCTTCTAGTAGAGATCGGGGAATCGACGGTGACGGTGGACCACGCCGCAGCGGCCACCTTGGAATTCGTCAAATCACACCTCCCCACGGCTGGCTCGGTGCCACTGTGTGGAAACTCGATCGCAATGGACCGTCGATTCCTGCGCCACTACATGCCGGACCTGGACGAGTACTTCCACTACCGCACCGTCGACGTGTCCACGTTGAAGGAGCTGTGCAAGCGCTGGTATCACGACCTGTATGCCGCGCGACCCCAGAAGGTGACCGCTCACCGCGCACTGGACGACATTCGCGAGAGCGTCGCGGAACTGGTCTACTACCGCGAGCATCTCTTCCGCACAGGGGCCGAGCTCGCGGTGCGTAAGACCGCAACCGCGGCTAGCGCCGAGACCGGGGCCTCCCTCAGGCGCGATCAGTCCGAAACCTCCGGGGACGTTCCTGAACAAGTCCTTCCGGCCTGATCAGGACGAACGGTCCGCACGAGTTCTTTTTCTCGTGAGCGGCGGCCGACCTGCGGTACGCGACCACCATCTCGTCGCTAAGCGCGTCCCTTCGAGCTCAGCCATCTGTGCCTCGACCCGGTCGAGGACTACCCGCGCATCCAGGTAACCCCGCTCGAGCAGCTCCTCGGTATGGGAGAAGTCCTGCCACAGGATCTCCGCGACGCCGGACTGCTCCAACACGATTACCTCGACGTGGGAAGGGACAGCAGCGAGGTCCCGGCGAAGTCGCGTGCGTATCGACAACCCGAACGCGACCAACAAGGCCTCATACGGTCGCCCGGAGTCGATCGGGCTGGAGTTGACCCCGCCGCACAACAGGACGTAGATCCGACGCGCACCTGCCGCCAGCGCCACCGAAAGCGGGGTGTTGTCGACCACTCCCCCGTCGATGTATCGACTGCCTTCACGCTCGACTGCCGGGAAGATCGCGGGCAGAGCGGCCGAAGCGAGGACGGCCTCCAGCGCGGGCCCTTCCGTGAGCCATTCCTCGACTCCGTCGTCCAGGCGCGTGGCCACGATCGTCAGCGGCACGACCGAATCCTCCAGCCGGTCGAAACGGAGGAAGCTGCTCACGAGCCGCCGCAGTCCCTCGATCGGGTAGACGGCCTCGCGTCGCTCGACGAAACGCCACGACCCGTGCAGCCGGCCCTTGGGGAAGACGTCGTTGGTCGCTACGGCGCGCCACATCTCGGCGGCGAGGTAGGTGCCTTCGAGCGTCGGCTCGCCGGCGAAGAAGGCCGCGTTCACCGCGCCGATCGAGGACCCGACCACGAGGTCGGGAACGATCCCACGCTCGCACAACGCTCTAAGCATCCCCACCTGGCAGGCGCCACGGTTGCCCCCGCCCGAGAACACGAACGCCGTCTCGACCGGGTGCGGAGCGAGCGAGGGCACACCGATAGAACCGGCCACCGGCTCGGCCGCTGAGACAGCACCCTCGACGAAGGGCCCCGGGGCAACTCCGTAGACCGGCATACGCTCAGCCCGGCTTCAAGGTGGCGACACCGGTGAGAAGGCTTCGAGCGGGCCGGCTGCTCATGTCCGCACGCTACCGGGCGTCAGCGCGTGAAACCGCGACAATATGCTGCCAAACCATGACAAGTCCAGTCCTGCCGCGGCCGACTCGTGTGGGCTACTCGGGGACGCCCAATGCCGAGAAGCTCGGAATCCGTGAAGCCTCCACGGTCGCCCTCGTCGGTGCCTCACGAGAATTCACAATCCCCGATCTCCCGCCTGGCGTGAAGCTCCGGCGCTCGGCGCGGGGTCGCTCCGAAGTGACGATATGGTTCGTGCGTTCAGCCGCGGAGTTGGGCGCCCACATCGGTGCCATGGCAACACGCGCCGACACGAACGCCCTCTGGATCTGCTGGACTAAGAGGACCGCGGCCATCCGGACCGATGTCACAGAACACGCCGTTCGCGCTGCTGGCCTTGCGAACGGGCTCGTCGACTTCAAGATCGCAGCAATCGACGAAACCTGGTCCGGGCTGCGTTTCGCCGCGGTCTCGAACCGGCAGGATCCAGCCCGCGGCCAGATCCCGCGCGCCAGGGACCAGCGGCAGGTCCCGAGTGCCAGGAAAGAACTGTGACCAGCGATCACAACGTGCTCGTCCGTGTGTTGCGTGTGTTCACCGATGAGCAATGTCGCCACGGCAACGCCCTCGGAGTGATCGACGGTGCGCTAGTCGGCGAGGCTGACCGACAGCGAATCGCCCAGGAGCTCGGCTTCAGCGAGACGATCTTCGTCGACCGCTACGACACCGGCGAGCTGCGAATCTTCACGCCGGGCGGCGAGATCCCGCTCGCGGGCCATCCGCTCGTAGGCGCCGCCTGGCTTCTCCTGCGCGGCCAGGAATCCCCGACGGTGCTCGACCTGCGCCCTCCGGGCGGTGTCGTGCATTCCTGGGCCGACGAGGGCGGGAGAACGTGGATCGACGCGCCGCTCGGCACGCTGCCTGACTGGACCCTCGTCCAGTTGGGCTCGCCGGCAGAAGTCGAAGGCCTCACCGGACCCCTTCGAGCCAACCATGACCTCGTCGTCTACTGGGCCTGGACCGATACCCGGGTCATGAGGGTGCGCTGCTTCGCGCCCCGTTTCGCCGTAACCGAGGACGAAGCGACGGGCTCGGCCGCTCTGCGGCTCACCGCAATGCTCGAAGAGCCGATCGAAATCCGCCAGGGCAGGGGTTCGCTGTTGTCGGCACGTCCCGTCGACGCAGACAGAGCAGCCGTCGGCGGACTCGTCGTCGAAGACGCACCCCTCCACCGCTCCTCACAGTCCCGCCCTGACTGAAGTCAGCCGCACTGCCTGTTTGCGGACCGCCTGTTTATGAATTGTTAACGTTCCAGGACCGATATTTACGTCCTGTTGATACGGCTCGGCTGATGCTGGGTGCATGGGTGACTTCCTAGCGGTGGTGGGCACGTTGGTATTCGTGCTCGCGATGTTCGGCTTGATCTGGGCACTGGACAGAGTATGAACGCCGTCCAGATCGTGCTTCTCGTCGTCTCGGTGCTGATGTTCGTCTATCTCGGCGTCGCCATGTTCAAGCCGGAGTGGTTCTGATGCAATTCTTCTGGACAATCGTCGTGCTCGTGGTGCTGATGGGCATCTCCTGGCGATACCTGGGCTCCTATATGGCCGCAGTATTTGAGGGCCGCGTCCACTGGTTCGGATGGTTGGAGCGCCCGATCTACCGGGCCCTCGGCACGAGCCCCGAGCACGAGCAGAGCTGGAAACGATACGCGGGGTCCCTGATCGTGTTCTCCGCGGTTTCGCTCCTCATCACCTACCTGATCATGCGGATCCAGGGCTCGCTTCCCCTCAACCCGCAGCACCTCGGGGCCGTTGCACCTGCCTTGTCATGGAATACAGCAGTTTCCTTCATCACGAACACGAACTGGCAGAACTATGCCGGCGAGACCACGATGTCGTATTTCACCCAGATGGCCGCGCTCACGGTTCAGCAGTTCGTAAGTGCCGCCGTCGGTATCGCTGTCGCCATCTCTCTCGTCCGTGGCTTCGCTCGCCGGAACTCCCCGACGATCGGCAACTTCTGGGTGGACGTCACGCGTTGCTGCCTCTACGTCCTGTTGCCCATCGCCTTTGTCGGTGGGCTCATCTTCGTGGGGCAGGGGGCTGTGCAGACTCTCAGCGGTCCTGTCCACATACACGACGCTCTGAACGGCGTGACCCAGACCATCGCCGTCGGACCGGTCGGCTTCATGGAAGCGATCAAGGAGCTCGGCACCAACGGTGGAGGCTTCTTCAACGTCAACGGGGCGCACCCCTTCGAGAACCCGACCGGGGTCACGAACCTGCTCTCATTCGTCCTGCTGTTGTGCATCCCGTTCGCGCTCACGTACACCTTCGGCAAGATGGTGAGGAGCATCCGCCAGGGCGCCGCATTGCTGGCCGCTATGGTGATCATCTTCGGATGCTGGGTCGGATTCTCCTCCTACGCCGAACACCAGGGGAACCCCGCAGTCGCCGCCGCGGGCATCAAGAGCCAGCCCACAGGCAACATGGAAGGCAAAGAGGTTCGATTCGGCGACACCCAGTCGGCCCTCTACGACATCGCGTCGACCCAGACTTCGACGGGCAGCGTCGACGGGGCCAACGACTCCTACACGGCGATGGGCGGCTTCGGGCTGCTCACTGGGATGATGCTCGGCGAGGTCACTCCTGGAGGCACCGGAAGCGGCATCTACACGATCCTTCTCTATGCCATCATCGCCGTGTTCATCGGTGGCCTGATGATCGGGCGAACGCCTGAGTATCTCGGCAAGAAGATCCAAGCTAGAGAGGTCAAGCTCGCGGGCCTTGGATCTCTTGTCATGCCCATGATCGTGCTCATCCTGACCGCCATCGCCGTTTCGGTCGCAGAGGGCCGTGCAGGCCCTTTGAACCACGGCCCTCATGCCTTCACAGAGATCCTCTACGCCCTGACCTCTCAGGCCAACAACAACGGGTCCGCATTTGCTGGGCTCAGCGGCAATACCCAGTTCTACAACATCATCGGCGGAATTGACATGCTCATTGGGCGGTTCGCCATCATGATCCCGGCACTGGCGCTGGCAGGCACACTTGCGGCAAAGGGCGCCGTGGCCGAATCGCTCGGCACCTTCAGGACCGACAACGGAATGTTCGTGGGTCTAGTCATCGGCGTCATCGTCATAATCGGTGGCCTCACCTTCTTCCCTGCTGTCTCTCTCGGCCCGATCGTCGAGCAGCTCATCCACACCAAGTTCTTCTGATGGAGCCCTCCCACATGAACGACTCAACCGACCCGCGCGGCGGCACCGGCCCTGCTACAACGGTGGACTCCGCGGCACCATCCCAAACAGGACCACACGGCGTGGCCCAGGCTCGAAGCCTCTTCGACCGTGAGATTCTCGCCCAGGCGATCATCGACTCGTTCAAGAAGCTCGACCCAAGGGTGCAGATCCGCAACCCCGTCATGTTCGTGGTCCTTGTCGGAACGGTGATCACTTTCATCGAGTCGATAGCCCATCCTGGCTTGTTCGACTGGTCGATCACCGTCTGGCTGTTCCTGACCCTCATATTCGCCAACTTCGCAGAAGCCATGGCAGAAGGACGGGGGAAGGCCCAGGCGGACACACTGCGCAAGATGCGCTCGGAGACCGAGGCGCGCCGACTGTTGCCGGACGGCGCAGAGCAATTGGTCGCGGCTGCGTCGCTCGCCAAGGGCGACTTGGTGGTCTGTGAGGCCGGCGACCTTATCCCATCCGACGGTGAGATCACCGAAGGCATCGCATCGGTCGACGAGTCGGCGATCACCGGTGAGTCGGCACCTGTCATCCGGGAGTCCGGCGGTGACCGGTCTGCCGTCACCGGCGGTACCAAGGTGCTCTCCGACCGGATCGTGGTCATGGTGACAGCGGAACCAGGTCAGACTTTCCTGGACCGCATGATCACCCTTGTAGAGGGAGCCAACCGCCAGAAGACGCCCAACGAGCTTGCACTGACGATTCTCTTGGCTGTGCTCACGATCATCTTCCTGCCGGTCGTGGTCGTCCTAGAGCCTTTCGGCCACTACGCCGGAGCGACGATATCGGTCGTGATCCTCGTGTCGCTCCTGGTCTGCCTCATCCCGACGACCATCGGCGCACTGTTGTCGGCGATCGGCATCGCCGGAATGGACCGCCTCGTGCAGCGAAATGTGCTCGCAATGAGCGGCCGGGCTGTCGAAGCGGCCGGTGACACCCAGACACTGCTCTTGGACAAGACGGGCACGATCACCCTCGGCAACCGCATGGCATCGGACTTCTACCCGGTAGGCGGGCACCCCGAGCAGGAGCTGGCCGATGCCGCACAGCTGGCCTCGTTGGCCGACGAGACCCCGGAGGGACGCTCTATCGTCGTGCTCGCCAAGGAGCGTTTCGACATAAGAGCCCGAGAGCTCGGTGCGGACCACACGTTCGTCCCCTTCACGGCGACAACGCGGATGTCCGGCCTCGATCTCGGCACGCGCCAGATCCGCAAGGGCGCCGCTGAGTCTGTCAAGAATTGGGTCCTCGAGCTGCGCGGGTCGATCCCCGAAGACCTCGACGATGTGGTCGAGCGTGTCTCGCGGGCAGGATCGACGCCGCTTGTTGTCGCCGACGGATCGCGGATCATCGGCGTCATCGAGTTGAAGGACGTCGTCAAACAAGGCATTCGTGAGCGTTTCGACGAGATGCGTGCCATGGGCATCCGCACCGTCATGGTCACTGGCGACAACCCCCTAACTGCTGCTGCAATCGCGCAGGAAGCCGGCGTCGACGACTACCTCGCCGAGGCGACTCCCGAAGCGAAGCTCGCGCTCATCAAGTCCGAGCAGGAGGGAGGCAAGCTCATCGCCATGACCGGCGACGGTACCAACGACGCCCCGGCGCTGGCCCAGGCAGACGTAGGTGTTGCCATGAACTCGGGCACGACCGCCGCCAAAGAAGCCGGCAACATGGTTGACCTCGACTCCAACCCGACCAAACTCCTGGAGATCGTCGAGATCGGCAAGCAACTGCTCATCACCCGGGGTGCGCTCACGACCTTCTCGATCGCGAACGACGTCGCAAAGTACTTCGCCATCATCCCGGCCCTGTTCGTAGCTACCTACCCACAACTGAAGACGCTCAACATCATGAGGCTCCACAGCCCGCAAAGTGCCGTGTTGTCAGCTGTGATCTTCAATGCGCTCGTGATCATCGCCCTGATCCCGCTCGCGTTGCGCGGTGTGAAGTTCCGGGCCGCCAGCGCGGCAGCCATCCTGCGGCGCAATGTCTACATATACGCAGTGGGCGGCATCGTCGCGCCCTTCATCTTCATCAAGCTGATCGACCTGATCCTGACCGCATTGAAGGCGTACTGATGATCAACTACTTACGGCGCTCCATTGTCCTTGCCCTCTTCTTCCTGGTCTTCTTCGGCCTGGTGTACGGCTTCGTCGGCACGGGTATCTCCCAGGTCCTCTTCAAGCACCAGGCCGATGGTTCGGTCACGGCCGACGGCTCGACGTTGATAGGCCAGAACTGGACGAGCCCCAAGTTCTTCCACGGCCGGCCGGACGACTTCGGGCCGTACGCCGGAACCGGCGACAACCCGCTCGTCGCGAACGGCAAGAACGGTGAGTCGGCAGCCACAAATCTCGGCCCACGTTCCAAAGTCCTTCTCGCCAACACCGAGGCGCTGATCGCCTATTGGCACAAGATGGGCGTGAACCCCACGCCGGACCTGGTCACCACCTCTGGAAGCGGGCTCGACCCGGACATCTCCCCGGCCGACGCCTACGCCGAGGTGCCCATGGTGTCAAGAGCCACCGGGCTCTCCCCACGAGTGCTCGACCGCCTGATTGCCAGCGAGAGCCAGCCCGCTGAACTCGGTTTCCTGGGCTCGACCTACATCGACGTCCTCCAGTTGAACCTGGCCCTCGCGAAGATCGAGTGAACCCCGGGGCGACAGCTGGTCGCTACGGCCGGACCTCCTTGACGCCCGCGGTACTTGCACGGCTAGGTTCGTCAAGACAGGGGGCCAGGATGGAGATGATGGTGAGCCAGTGGGGATCGAACGGTGAGTAGGGACGCCGAAAGCGGAGAAAGGACGCGCAAGGTCGATCAAGGCGTCGAGCCGACGGGCAAGTTCCGCGTCTACTTCGGAGCTGTGGCCGGCGTCGGCAAGACCTGGGCCATGCTCGACGAGGGCTGGCGACGCTACAAGCGCGGCTCGGACGTCGTCATCGGCTTCGTCGAGACCCATGGCCGCGAGCACACAGCTCAGCAGATTCGCGACCTCCCGGTGGTGCCTCGCAAGGTCGTCGACTACCGGGGCACGACCTTCGAGGAGATGGACCTCGAAGAGGTCCTTGCCCGCAAGCCCGAGGTGGCACTCATAGACGAGCTCGCACACACCAACGTCCCCGGTTCGGGCCCGCATCCGAAACGTTGGCAGGACGTTCTCGAGATCCTCGACGCTGGAATCGCCGTCGTCAGCACAGTTAACGTCCAGCATCTCGAGAGCGTCGCGGATGCCGTGCAACGGATCACCGGCGTGGCCGTACGCGAGCGGGTCCCCGACTGGGTCGTGCGCAGGGCCGACCAGCTCGAGCTGATCGATTCGTCCCCCGAACAGCTGCGTCGCCGAATGCTGCACGGCAACGTCTACCCTCCCGAGAAGATCCCCAGCGCCCTTACGAGCTTCTTCCGTTACCAGAACCTCGTGGCCCTGCGTGAGCTCGCGCTCCGTTTCGTCGCGGACGAGACAGAGGAAGAGCTCTTGGGGTTCCTCGTCGCCCGACATCCCGACATCGTCTGGGACACCGCCGAGCGCATCATGGTGGTCGTCACCGCAACACCTGGGGTCGACGAGGTTCTGCGCCGTGCCGCCCGGATCGCGGTACGCGCGCACGCAGGTCTGCATGCCGTCTACGCGACCGGCGACGACGCTCGACCGGTGTCCAAACAGACGCTCGAAACCATCAAGCACCTAGCCGAGGACCTCGGAGCGACCTGGCACGACATTGTTTCCGACGACCCAGCCCCGGCGTTGGTCGACTTCGCCAAGGAGAACCAGATCACCCAGATCGTGCTTGGTGCGGCTCGTTCGTCACGATGGGCGCAGCTCACGGGCAAGTCCTCTGTCCTTCAGCGTGTGTTGCGATTTGCGCGCCAGTCAGGTATCGACGTTCACGTCATCAACCGTTACGGCGAGAGCGCCCCGCCGGCACTGGACGTGGCTCCCGAAGTCGGGGGCGACTGAGCTCGAGGTTCCGAGCCTGACCGCTTGAGGCAGCCCAGCTCAGGGTGAGTCGGGGACGCCAGGTCGAGGTGCCGACGGCGCAGCAAGACCGGCGTCTGTCGGCCAGCCACCTGCGAGATCCGACGAGCCGCTCCAGGATCAGGGCGTGAAGACACACTGCCTGACATGTTCAAAAGCCTGGCCGACTTCGAAGAACAGCTCCTGCTCGCCGCGAGGCGCACCGCGTCGGCGACTTGCCATCGAGGACCTGCACGCCGCGGGTGGGTAGTCGCGGGTTGCTGGTCAGAGGCCAGTCAGCGTTTACGGAGATTGTGCGCAGAACCGCCGAGCGTCTTGTGCCTGTTGGGTTCAGCGACGTGCTCGCGGCGCCCGGTGGCGAGATGACGTTGCTCGCGGCGCAGATTCTCGAAGCTCATGTAGCGCTCGACGTCGAGGGTCCCGGCGGCGATGGCCTGCTTCACGGCGCAACCGGGCTCAGAACTGTGACCACAGTCGGAAAAACGGCACGCCGTTGCCAACTCCTCGATCTCCCCAAAGGCGTGCCCGATGGCTTGGTCAGCGTCGAAGAGCGCGAGCGCCCGCAAGCCCGGTGTGTCGATGAGCAACGCTCCGCCTGGAAGGCGAACGAGCTCGCGTGCGATGGTTGTGTGGCGGCCCCTCCCGTCGCCGCGGAGCTCTCCAGTCGCAAGGTCGACCGCACCGCGCCCGAGGCGGTTGGCAAGAGTGGACTTGCCGGCGCCTGACGGTCCGATCAGCACGACAGTCGCGCGCGGCTCGAGAAGCGCGCGCACGGCGTCCATCCCAAGACCGGAGATCGAACTGACAGCCACGACGTCGCCGGCACCGATCAATCGCTTAGTCGCTGCGATGGCACCTGCGACGTCTTCGACGATGTCCGCCTTGGTCAAGACCGCGACGGGGGCCGCACCACTCTGCCAAGCCAACACCAAGAGACGCTCCAGTCTCCGGGCCCGGAAGCGGTCCTCGAGCGAGCAGACCACGAACACCTTGTCGACGTTGACCGCGAGCACCTGCGGAGTCTCGGGACTTCCGGCACCGCCGCGCACAATTGCGCTGCGCCTCGGGAGCACCTCGGTGAGAAGGCCGTCCTGAAGCACAACCCAGTCACCGACCGTCGGAGCGTTCAATGGATCACGGTCGTGGGCTAACTGGGCGGCGACCAGGACCCTCAACTCGCCGGCTTTGGTGAGAACCGTCAGGGAACCGCGATCGACGCGAGCGACGCGGCCCGGCACGGCACCGTCCAGGTGTCGATCAGCAAAGGCTGCCTCAAATGGCGGACCCCAGCCGAGCGCGGCAAGCAAATCCCCCTGATCTTCGGGCCCCTGTCCATGGGCGGTCGGTACCTCAGGTGAGCTAGCCGACGACGTGGGTGCCGCCGGAGCAGGTCCGCAACCGGTCGCGGAAGGGACAAGTGAATCTGACAGTTGCAAGGCTCCTCGGTGTCGGAGCGTTCGGCCGCGGCGGGCTTTCGCCGAGAACCTGGCGATTACGAAGCCCGCTGCTCGAGCGCGCAGTCAGTACGGGTCTGAACGTGACCTTCGACTTTCATCCCGGTTGACCTCCCTTCGCTCGAGTGCCCAACCCTAAGAATTGTTACCAGGTCCCTAGTGCGGACGCGCCGTGTCTCGTCAGCACCCGGGAGGCGCCATCCACTAGGTCCTCGTCCCGTTGGGCATCGGCCCGTGCGATGGCTCACAACTATCGCCCTACCGGCGGGACCGTGCAGGACCTAGAATCGTGGCAGGCTTGAGTTTGCAGCCAGGCGTTCGTCGCAGAGCTAGCCCGAGGAACAGTCGCTCAGCACTAAGGCTCTGGTCAGCTTCATTCCTTCGGGGGGACTTGTGCATCCAGCAAAGGACAGGACATGGGAAGTCTCGTAGTCGACCCAGGCAAGGACCATGTCCTCGTTGAGGAGCTCGCTGGACCCACAGCCAGTTTGTTCAATCGCCATCTCTCTGTGTCTAAGGAGTGGTACCCCTTCGAGGACGTGCCTTGGGACAAGGCCGCCGACTTCGAAGAGGAGAAATGGAACGCCACGCAGTATCCCCTCTCCCAAGGTGTACAAAGCGCGATCATCGTGAATGTCCTCACGGAGGACAATCTCCCCTACTACACCCACACCCTCATGTCGCCCATAAAGCCTGGTCATCCGCTCCGCGACTGGAGCCGGCGCTGGACCGCCGAGGAGTGGCGCCATTCGGCCGCCATTCGGGATTGGATCCTCGCGACACGGGCGATCGATCCCTACCGGTTGGAGGACGACCGGATGGCTCAGATGTCAAAGGGACAGGTCCCCCAGAGCAACAGCGTCGCGGAGATGATCTCCTATGTGAGCTTTCAGGAGCTCGCCACCCAGGTTGCCCATCGCAACACTGGCCAGGCCCTGGACAAGACGATGCGAGGCAAGAAGATCATGTCGAAGGTCGCCGGCGACGAGGGCCTCCACCACGCCTTCTACCGCGATCTCGTCCTCGCGGCCCTCGAGATAGACCCGTCGACGATGGTCATGGCGATCCAGAGTGAGCTCCGCAGTTTCAAGATGCCAGGGACCGGTATCCCTGGCTTCACCGAGCACGAGGAGGCCATAGCCCTCGCGGGAATCTTCGGCGCGCAACAGTTCGTCGACGCAGTTGTGAGGCCGACACTCGACTACTGGCGGATATTCGACATCGAAGGCTTGAGCCCGCAGGCCGACCAGGCGCGCGAGAAGATCGCCAAGAACCTTGCAGGCCTTACCCGTCTTGCTGCCGCTCAACAGGCACGCATCTCAGCCCTGCTGGCTTGAGGCCAGCCGATGATCTCGGCTTCTACAGTCAGCTTGCGACGAGATCGCTGAGCAAAGCGGGCAACGACATCGTGGCCACGCCGATGGCGGAGTCACCTATGCCGTATGGGAGGACGAGGATACCCATGTGCACGAGTGAGCCGCAGGAGTAGACGACGTTCGGCACATAGCCATCCTGCTCATCCGGCTCCGGACTGAGAAGTGGTTGGCGGAGCTGTCCGATGATCCGGGTCGGGTCTTCGAGGTCGAGAAGTATCGCACCGATGCGGTAGGTGCGCATCGGGCCGACGCCGTGGGTGAGCACCAGCCAACCGGCCTCGGTCTCGATCGGCGAGCCGCAGTTACCCAGCTGGAGCACTTCCCAGGTTTGTGTCGGCACCTGGTATGGAAGGGCGTCCTCCCAAATGTGAATGTTGTCAGAGAAGACAACGGTGTTCGTCTCATGATCGGACCTCGACAGCGCCGCGAAACGGCCCCCGACCTGGCGTGGGAACAAGGCGAGACCCTTGTTGGACGCGCGGTTCACGATTGGCGAGGCGCGAAAGTCACGAAAGTCCTTTGTCTCCAGAAGCTGCTGGGCGATTTCAACGCCGTCATAGGCGGTGTAAGTGGCGAAATAGGAGACGGTTTGGCCTTCGCGCTCGAAAGGCACGAAGCGGGCATCTTCCATGCCATTGCGCTCGGCGGCCATAGCAGGCAGCAGGACCCGTTCGGCGAGCGAGGTGCCCGCCGGAAAGCTGATGTCGTAGGTGCGCTCGGCGATCCGGCGCATGAGCGAGATGATCGACAAGTCCTGCCTGCGGGTCGCCAACTGGGCCTGAAGTCGGGTCAGCCGCTCTTCGAGCTCGGCGAGCGTGAACGTGTCGCCAAGTGCGTCGAGCACATAGTCGGCGCTCTCCCCGTCACTGCGGAGCCGGCGAAGCTCGCTGCGGAACACGACCGCGTCGAGCGGCGCGGGCCGCGTCACGCCCCTCGTCGAGAATCGTGGTGCGAGGTCGATATCGACTTCGCCACGATCGTCCACCGTGCCGGTGCGGAACTCGATGGAGGACCTATGTCCCTCGCCGATCGCCCGGACACTCATCACGAACCGCAGACTGCCCTCCGACACCCCGGTCTGGTCAGGGTGAGCCACCATGCTGGGGTTGCAGAGCGCCGCCCCCTCGAGCGCGTACTCGCTGGTGAATGTCGCACCAAGCAGTAAGAGACGCTCCTCGGAGAGCTTGCACTCAGCGCCTAGGCGATCGGCCAGTTCGTCAGCGTGCTGACGGAAAGTACCGATGAGATCGCGGTGGCGTCTTCCGAAGCGGGCGGTGAGGTCGTCCAGGGACTGTCCCACCTCACTGTCGTCCAGTGCCAAGATGCGTGCCACGACAGCCGAAGTACGGGGCTCTTCCAGGTCGAATCCCTCCTGGCCGGGCACGAAGAACATCGTCACGACCCGGGACGGGTCGGCTGCAAGGCGCTGGCGGCTGCGACGCAGGCGGCCTGCGATTGCCGAACTCACCGCGACGCCGACACGAGCCGACACGCATGTTGCAGTGTGGAAACCAGAGCCAGCGTCGACTCGGCTCCCTGGTTGAGGTTAGGCCCTCGGGACGTGAGGCCGTCGAAGCCACCGCCCGTTTTCGGATCCCACATGACGTAGTGACCGTCGTTGTCCCCGAGAAACCAGGCCTCTGCGGCAGCAAGGCCGTCGACCCAACGGCAGTCGCTGTCGACGACCATGGCGCGTGCACAGGCGTCGGCGATCGCAGCTACTTCGATTGGTTGCTGGTCGAATGCAGGCCGGATATCGCCGGGTCCGGCACCGCCTGCGGGCGTGACGGACATATGACCGTCCGCGGTCTCGTGCGCCAGTAGCCACGCCAACAGGTCCAGCCCGTGTAGCAGCAACATCTGCTGGTCCAGCGCCTGGCCGGCGGCGATCATCGCGTCAGGCAGAACCGCGTTTGCGTAACGGAGTCGAGCCTCAGGCCACTGCCAGACCGCATCCGCACGTGGTGGCGCCAAACCGTCCGCGACATCGATCAGCAACGCGCGTGCTCCACGGTGGCGGGGCTCGACTGTCAGGAATTCGGCCGCGCCGAGTCCAGCGAAAGCCATCGCACGCGGGTAGATCGAGCGCCGCTGTGCCGCGCGCTCGAATTCGGCGGTGGCCGTTTCGCGTAGCCAATCGTCGTCGCTGTGCGAGACGGCAGTACCAAGCCCCCAGATGCTCCTGCCCCAGCAGTCCTCCAAGGCCGGCTCGTCTTCCCAGCGACCCCGTCGGCTCAACCGGTTCCGGTAGGCACCGCCGGGGTCCTGCGCGTCGATGAGGAACCGAAGGCCGGTCCTGGCGAGCTCGCGCACCTCCGGGGAAGGATCCGGCTCTCGAGCGGCGACGAGAAGGACCCGGGCCATGTCGTCGGTGCAATAACCGAGCGAATGCCTCGGCGCTGCATATAGCGCGTGCTCGAAGGTGCCCCGGCCATCGGTCATCCGGTGGAGATGGTCGAACATGGGTGCGGTGCTGGTCACACCAAGGCCCGGGCCTTGGTGAGAAGGTGATTCGCCAGGTCCACGTACGATCCCGCGACCACCGACCAGCACATGCTCGGTGCCAGCCGCGACGCCTCTCCCGCCATACGCTGCGCGAGCCCCGGCTCGACGAGCACCCGGCGAAGTGCTGATACGAGACCCGCCGGGTCGTCACGGTCGACGATCAGGCCCGCACCACTTGCCAACAGCTCGATCGCGTGAGGAAAGGCAGTGGCTACTACGGGCCTGCCTGCCGCGATGACGCCGGCAAGCACGCCGGAGGTCACCTGATCAGTCGAGTCATAGGGGAGCACCGCGACTGTGCACGACTGGATCAGCGCCATGTGGGACTCCACGTCCCTGTAGGTGGCGTCGAAGAAGACCGAGTCTGCAACCCCGTTTCGCGAGGCCTGTTCGACAAGGGCTTGACGGTACGCCTCTCCGTTGGCGGCGAGCACCTTCGGGTGGGTCTGGCCCGCGATGAGGTAACGGGGTCGGCAGGCAAGGCGTCGCAATGACACCATCGCGTCGATCACCCGCTCGATACCCTTGCCCGGTCCGATCAGGCCGCAAGTCAAGATCGTCGGCCGAGACCCGGGCGTGGGCGCATGACCAGTCGGGATCGCCGCCCCGTGCGGGATGATCGTGACGATCGCGGGGTCGATATCGAACAGGGTGCACAGCCGCGCCCGGGCCGCGCCCGACATGACGACCACGTGATCGGCCATCGCAGCGACAGCCACGAGGGTCGACCGCTGGTGCGGTGTGGGGTCGGCGAGAATCGTGTGGGCGATCACGATCGAAGGGATGTGCAGGCCGTCGAGGACGTCCAGCACCTCGTCGCCGTCGGCACCTCCGTAAATTCCGTACTCGTGTTGGATTATCGCCACGTCGCAGCTATTGAGCAGTTCCGAGCTCGCCACGACCGATCGCGGTGAGCCATTCACGAGCTCGCCGATCACGCGCTTGCTTGACGAGGGCCGTCCGTCCGCCACTCGCACAATGCTCACCTCGGCACCGTTTGCCACCAGCCCGTCTGCAAGAGCCGTGCTGAACGTCGCCATCCCGCACGCGGTCGGGGGATAAGTGCTGAGTATCCCGAAAGAAGGGGTACGACGACTCCCACCGCCGAACGGCGGGGTGAGTTGACTTTCGATGGGCACGAGACTCCTCGAGGTTGCTGGTCGGGCGTCGAAACCGGCGCGGGCCGATCAGGGGAGGTCCTGGACGACCGTCCTGCCCAAGCAAAGCGACTCTCCCGAAAGGAACTACCAACACAAGGTTACCGTGCCGGGCGCCTCGCCGGAGCGCGGCGTTGCCCGGAGGCCTAGATCGTGAACGGGCTTTCGCTCAGAGACGTGCGGGGCGTGTCCAACGAGTACGGGTGCTCCTGGTCCAGCGCGGCCGGGTGCTCTTCGAGGTCGCCCAGGAGCCTTGCCAGGCTCGCCTCGGCCACGCACACGACGCTGTCGGCGGCGCCAGGGTGTCTTATCGTGTCAACGACGCCTGTGACTCTGACGAGTTGCTCGCTCAGAGCACTCGCCGCGCCAACTGCGCGGTCCGGTGTCCATAGCCCGTTGTTACGGCTGCCCGTGCACGACGCGTGTCAGCCCCAGGACCCCTCGAAGACCTGGAGCGCCTCATCGACAAGCTCGGGGCCGACCACCTCGACGCTGCGCTGGCCGCTGGCGAAAACCTCTCGGCACGGAAGATCCATCGTGGGGTTGTCCGGGTGGCTGCCTGTAAGACGCTTCAAGTCCCGCTCGGTCAGCCCGAAGACCACGCGCCCTATCCCGGCCCAGTAAATGGCGCCCGCGCACATAGCGCACGGCTCAGCGCTCGTGTACAGCGTGAAGCGCCCCAACTCGTCGGGCCCATAGAGCCGGGCGGCCCGACCCGCAGCCACAGTTTCCGCATGGGCGGTCGCGTCCCTCACCGGGACCAGGGCGAGATTTCCCTGTTCGATCACGACAACGCCGGCGTCGTCGACAAGGACGCACCCAAAGGGCAGGTTACCCTCGTCCCGCGCCACGATGGCGACCTGGAACGCGGCCCTCAAGAAGCACTCATCGGCCTTACTCAGTTCTGTCATGGGTCTCCTCTCGAGCTCGCCCAGGCGCGACCGAAGGGAAGCGGCTCAACTGACGTCGAGCTCGGCGCGAACCTCACGAACGAGGGCGTCCTCCGCGACCACGCGCGCCTCGTCGCCGTCGCGGCGTTTCAGCTCGATGCCACCCGCCTTGAGCGAGCGCTCACTCACTGTCAGGCGCACAGGAAGGCCGATGAGGTCCGCGTCGGCGAATTGGACGCCGGGCCGCTCGCCCCGGTCGTCGAAGAGCACGCTGATCCCGCCGGCCTCGAGCGCGGCGTAGACACGCTCGGCCACGTCTCCGGCCGCCGAGTCGGCCCCCCGCAGTACCGTCAGGTGCACGGCGTAGGGGGCGATGGCGGCGGGGAGCCGCAGGCCTCGCTCATCGTGGTGCTCCTCGGCGATGCAGGCGAGCAGCCGACCGACGCCGATTCCGTAGGAGCCCATCACGATCGGCTTGGCATTCCCGTCGGGGTCGAGATAGGTCGCCCCGAAAGCATCTGCGAACCGAGTGCCGAGCTTGAAGATGTTGCCCACCTCGACGCCACGTTCGGTGCGCAGCGGACTCCCGCACACCGAGCACGCGTCACCGTCGTCGGCGGCAACGATGTCGGCGACGATGTCGGGCTGCCAGTCCCGTCCCGGATTGGTATCGAGGAGGTGCCAGCCCTCCTCATTCGCCCCGGCGACCAGGTTCGGCGACGACATCACAAGCTCGTCGGCGATGACCTTGCCGCCGATCAGCCCGATCGGTGAGGCGAACCCGGCAACGGCGCCGAGCGAGCCGATCTCGTCGAGTGTCATGGGACGTAGCTCCGGCCCCCCGAGCAGATTGGCGAGCTTGGCCTCGTTCAGGTCCGTGTCACCACGGACAACCGCCACGATCAGGCCCACGACCAGCTCTCCGTCTTCGTTGCGGTCCTCCGCTGCGAGAAACACGATCTTTGCCGTCCGGGCCTTCGCCACATCGAGCAGCTCTGCGAGCTCCTCGATGGTCGTTGCGTGCGGCGTCTCGACCCGACGGACCTCGCGAAGCTCCTCCGGATCTGCGAATATCTTGCGAGAAGTCGCCACCTGCCGGTTCTGCGCGTATCCGCAGCTGTCGCACAGCACGAGCGTGTCCTCGCCGAGCGGCGTCAGGTACATGAATTCGTGTGCTCCGCTGCCACCCATGATGCCGACGTCGGCCCCGACGGCGACGACTGGCAAGCCGCATCGGGAGAAGATCTTGAAGTAGGCGTCGTAGTGAGCCCGGTACTGAGTATCGAGGCCGGCCTCGTCGAGATCGAGACTGTAGGAGTCCTTCATCGTGAACTCGCGGGCGCGGATCATCCCAGCCCGCGGACGGGGATCGTCGCGCCACTTGATCTGGATCTGGAAGACGAGTCTCGGGAGCTGTCTGTACGAGCTGATCTCGCCCGCGGCAAGGCTGGCAACCACCTCCTCGTGGGTCATCGCGAGCACCATGTCCCTGTCGCGCCTGTCCTTGAAACGCGTGAGCTCGGCACCAATCTTCTGATACCTGCCGCTTTGCTGCCAGAGCTCCGCGGGATGCACGACGGGCAACGACACCTCCACGCCCCCGATGGCCATCAGCTCCTCGCGGAGGATCTGCTCTATGTGCATCATCGACTGCCACGCGAGTGGAAGGTACGAGAAGATCCCCTGGCCAAGCTGACGGACGTAGCCCGCCCGTAGGAGGAACTGGTGACCGGGCGATTCGATCCCGGCTGGCGCCTCCCGCAACGTCTCACCGAACAGCCTCGACATACGCACCGCGAACCGCCTCCTCGTGAGCTTGTTTGGCAGAAGCTACTCGGATGCCGTGCGCCAGCGTCGTGGTTCGCCGGAATTGCCCCTTGCGCCAGCTTGCGCACAACGTGTTAGTGTCCGCTAACGTAATGTCGTGCCGGACCTGGTGGCGATTCTTTCCGAACCCAACCGGCGGCGACTCCTCGAGCTGCTGTCGGGGGACGAGCAGACTGTAAGCCAGCTCGCCTCCCAATTCGGGGTCACAAGGTCGGCTGTCTCACAGCATCTGGGGGTGTTGTCCAATGCAGGACTGGTGCATGCTCGCCAAGAGGGGAGATTCCGCTACTACCGACTCGACCCTGACGGTATGGCGGCGTTGCGCGACGCACTCGATGTGTTCTGGACCCACGAGCTCGAGATACTCACGTCCGCCCACCCGTCCGGAACTGGAGAACACGTTATGACTGCAGAGAAATCCGTGCTCGTGCCGCTCGACCCCGACGAGACGTTCGCCCTGTTGACCGAGCCCGAACGCCTGCGACGGTGGCAGGCGGTGACGGCCCGCGTCGAGCTGCGCGCGGGCGGGCAGTACAGATGGACGATCTCTCCGGGGCACACCGCATCCGGCACGATCACCGAAGTCGAGCCCGGCAGGCGGATCGTGTTCACCTGGGGCTGGGAAGGGTCAGACGACCTGCCACCGGGAGCATCGACGGTGACCATCACGCTCGAACCGGCAGAGGGTGGGACCAGCGTGCGCCTGGTCCACAGCGGCCTCACGCCTGAGCAGGCTGCGGGCCACCTCGAGGGCTGGAACCACTACGGCGATCGGCTCATGCTGGCTGCCCAGTACGGCGACGCCGGCATCGATGAATGGGCCGCGCCGAAGCCCGGTGACCCTCTCACGGCTGCGGAGGCATCACTGGCCGTCTGCCAGGCCGTCCTCCGCGGGCTCAAGCCCGAGAGCGGAAGGCTACGGACTCCGTGCGCCAAGTACGACGTCGACGACCTCGTGGAGCACCTGCTCGGCTCTATACGCTCGCTCGGCGTGGCCGGTGGCGCGATGATGCCGGACCCTGCGGGCGGACCTGCCGAAGTCCGGGTCGCGGAAGCCGCCCAGGCGGCCCTCGAGACATGGCGCAAGCGGGGACTGGAAGGCACCGTGAACCTCGGCCGGTCCGAGGTCCCTGCCACGGTCGTGACCGATGTCCTCTGCATGGAATTTCTGGTGCACGCCTGGGACTTCGCCCGGGCGACACAGCAGACGATCACAGTGGACGACGCGCTCAGCAGCTACGTCCTCGAGCGCGGGCGATCGTTGATCGCGCCCCAGATGCGCGACGGCGACAACTTCGCAGCCGAGATCGAGGTCGGACCGGACGCCGATAGCCTCACGCGCCTGTTGGCCTTCACCGGGCGCAAGACCTGACCACTCCACCTCCCAGAGATTCGCCTCCAAGACAACACGGGCTCCGCGTCCCCGGGGCACAGATGAGACAGGAAGGAACCTCGATGCCCAAGCGAACCAGTTACGCGCAAGGCACCCCCAACTGGGTGGACCTCCAGTCCAGCGACCCAGATGCCGCCAAGACCTTCTACGGAGGCCTGTTCGGCTGGCAGTTCGACGACCAGCCGATGCCAGGCGGGCCTCCATACTCGATGGCAATCAAGGACGGCGAGAGTGTTGCCGCCATCGGCCCGATGTCGCCCGACTTGGCTGCCCAAAAGGTCCCGCCGTTCTGGAACACCTACATCGCGGTCGACGACGTCAACGCCGCCACCGCGGCCGCGAAGAGTGCAGGCGGCCGTGTCATGATGGAGGCGTTCGATGTCGTGGAGGCCGGGCGCATGTCCGTCGTGGCCGACCCGAGCGGCGCCATCGTCAATCTGTGGCAGGCACGCCGGCACATCGGCGCATCGGTCGTCAACGAGCCGGGCACATTGATCTGGAACGAGCTCCTGACAGATGGAAGCGAGGCCACCTTTGCCTTTTACGACAAAGTCTTCGGGCTCACTGCGGAGGTGAGCGAAATGGGTGGGAATCCCTACACCATTTTCAAGCTCGGCGATGACATGGTTGCAGGCTCGATGGCACCTCCGATGGAGGGCATCCCGAACCACTGGCACGTCTATTTCGCTGTCGAGCACATAGGCCCGGCGCTCGAAAAGGCGCTCCAGCTCGGGGGCACTGTTATAAACGGCCCGATGCCGACCCCGATCGGGCCCATGGCGACGCTGAGCGACCCGCAGGGCGCCACATTCAGCCTTTTCGAGCCCTCCGGGCAGACCTCCTAGGTCACGCGAGATCCCGCGGCAGCACCACCGCGTGAGTGCTTCAAATTACGACGGGAGAAACCATGAGCAATGACTGGCCGAAGATACAGGCCGAGCGGGAGGCGTGCGCCGACCTTTTTGAATCGCTGACGCCCGAACAGTGGGCGAGCGCCACGTGGTGCAAGGGCTGGACGGTGCGCGACGTGGCAGGGCACCTGATCGCCTCGACCGAGCAGTCGCCTTTGGTCTTTTTCGGCAGGCTCGCCAAGGCGGGCTTCAGCTTCGACAGAATGGTCGCGACCGACGCCAGGCGCTGCGGCTCGGGCGATCCGTCGAGCCTCGCGGCCGAGATGCGCTCGGGGGCGCTCCGGCGGAACCATCCGCCGGGGCCGCTCACTGCGATGCTCGGCGAGGCAGTCGTTCACGGTGAGGACATCCGCCGGCCGCTCGGGCTGAGCCGCGAGATCCCTGAAGAGACTCTCGTCGCCGTCGCGGACTTCTACAAGGGTTCCAATCTCCTCATCGGAGCCAAACGGCGAATCTCCGGGCTCGGTCTCAAAGCAACCGACGCCTCGTGGTCCAACGGCGACGGCCCGGAGGTGGCTGGGCCCTTGGCATCCCTCGTCGTGGCGATGACCGGTCGCCGGGAGGCGTATGCGGACCTCTCCGGAGAGGGCGTGGCAACCTTCGCCAAGCGCCCGTAGGCCTCGCCAAACAGGAACTCCCGGCAAGCCTCCCTGTGCTAGCGCCGAAGCGCCAGGACCCAGCCGGCTACGACCGCGGCCACCTCTTGGTCGCGTCGGCGAAGCCCATGGTCCCCATTTTCCACAGTGACATGGGTCACCGGGCCCTGGATCGGTGCCGTGGCTGCCTCGAGCTCGTCGGGTGTGGCGAATTGATCTCTCGTCCCAGAAACAAATAGACAGGGCACCGTGATCGCCCCGAAGTGCTCGGCCCGGAGCTTGCCCGGCTTGCCTGGCGGGTGCAGCGGGTAGCTCACGAGCACGAGCGCCGCAGCCGGGAGGCCTTCGGCCACCGCGATCGAGCACATCCTTCCGCCCATCGAGCGACCCCCGAGCGCGATCTTGGCCTGCGGCACTGCCAGGTCGTCTGCCAGCTCGCGAGCGGCTGCGACCACGCTCGCCACCAGTACCGGCTGGCGATCGGGTGACCGGCGACCCTCAAGCCGATAGGGAAAGTCGATGCGCTCGACCCGAACGCCTTGGGGAGAAAGGGCATCGTCGATCGCGACGAGGGCGCTCTGATTCCGGCCCGCACTCGCGCCCGGCGCGAGCACCAGAGCAGCGACAGCCTTACGAGCAGGGTTCATGTCTTGGTCTTCGGTTTGGACCCGCGCATGCGCCGCGCGCTGGGTGGCGACGTGGCGGGTGTCTCGTCGTCTTGTCCCAAGAGCGGCGCGAACAGGTCGCCCAGCGCCTTCACGCGCCCGATGACTTCGGGAGCAAGAAAGCGAAGACGCTCTCCCCCACCCTCCGCTCCGCTTTGCACCTCGTCCCAGGTCAGTGGTGTCGAAACGGTTGGTGCCGGGAGCGCGCGCAGCGAGTAGGGCGCGATCGTCGTCTTCGCAGCATGGTTCTGGCTCCAGTCGATCAGGACCTTTCCGTGGCGCAGATCGCGGCGCATGTTTGACAGCACCCGTGTGGGGTGCTCACGCTCCATCAGCTGAGCGAGCTCGCGCGCCTCGCCGTGGGCCTGTTCCCATCGCCACGGAGGGTCGAGCCGCGCGTAAAGCTGGAGACCTTTCGAGCCGCTGGTCTTCGGGAAGGCCACAAGGCCCCGGTGAGCGAGCTCGGCTCGGAGCCAACCTGCGACAACACAGCACTCGACGATCGTCGCCGGTGCCCCGGGGTCGAGATCGAACACGATCAGGTCGACCAGGCCGTAGGAGCCATCGGAGTCAGAGCGCCACTGCGGCACGTGAAGCTCGAGCGCGGCCAGGTTCGCGACCCAGACAAGAGTCGCGAGATCTTCGACGACGAGCTGTTCGATGAACCCGGTTCCACTTCCAGGATCGCTCCGGGGCACGCGGACCGATCGGGCCCACTCGGGTGCCTTGCGGGCGCTGTGCTTCTCGAAGAAGGACTTGCCCGTCACTCCGTCGGGGTACCGGGTCATCGTCAGAGGCCGTCCGCGCAAGTGAGGCAGCAGGCAGGGCGCGACGTGGACGTAGTACGAGATCACATCAGCTTTGGTGAAGCCGCAATCGGGGTACAGCACCTTGTCCAGGTTCGACACGCTGAGACGCCTGCCGTCGACCTCGATGACAGTGCGCGGCTCAGGGCTCAACGCCGACATCCTCCGGCACCTGGTCGGGCCGCAGACCGCGCCACGACGGCTGGCGCAGTCGGCCTGACCTGGTCCACTCGGTGAACCGCACCTCGCCGACGAGCTTGGGCTCGACCCAGGCAACCCCGGCGGCCTGAGACCTTGGAACAGTGCTCTTGAACGGTGTGGTGTCACGCTTGAGGACAGCGAGCCGCTGGCGGAGCACGGACCTGTCCGACTCGCTCAGGCCGCTACCGACCCGGCCCACGAAACTGAGCCCGCCAGGACCGGGAATCCCCAACAGCAGCGCGCCCAGATCGCCTTCCAGATAACCCTGTCCGGTCGCCCAACCCCCGATCACAACCGATTGGGTCCGGAAGTTCTTCACCTTCAACCAACTCTTGTCACGGCGCCCCGGCCTGTAAATGCTGTCGAGCCGCTTTGCGACCACACCCTCGAGCCCCGCGTCGCTGGCAGCTCTCAGGATGACCTCTCCCCCACCGGTCTCGGAGGGTGGCGTCGACCAATGAGGCCCGGCGAGCTCCAGGCCCTCCAACAACCGGCGACGCTCGGTGTAAGGGATCTTGAGGGCCGAATGGCCATCGAGGTGCATGAGGTCGAAAATCATGTAGGTGATGGGGATGGCTTCGGCCAGTCGACGGACGCGGCTCTCGGCTGCTGTGTTCATGCGGGGTTGCAGGGCCTCAAAACTCGGCCGTCCAACTTGGTCAAATGCCACGATCTCACCGTCTAGCACGACCTGGAGCGACCCAAGCGCCTGTCCCAAGCCTCTCAGCTCCGGGTAGGACGCAGTCACATCACGGCCGGTCCTCGACAACGCGCGGACCCGGCCGCTTTCGGCGTAGAGGACGGAACGTACACCGTCCCACTTGAACTCGTAGGCCCACTCGTCGTCGTTGCCAGGGAGCTCACCGGCGGTTGTGGCGAGCATGGGGCGGACGAGGTCGGGCAAAGGCTCCCAGCCCTCCGGGGCCGGATCGGTGCGGTGGATCATCCAATCGTCGCCGTTGGTCCGGAACTGGCCGTAATGGCCCTCCACCCTCGTTCCGTGCAGCCAGACCTTGACATTGTCCTCGCTCCACTTGTCGCACTCGTAGATCCCGCGGTCCCAGATCGTGACCGTGCCGGCACCGTGCTCGTGATCCGGGATGCGTCCCGCGAACTTGCCGTACTCGAGAGGGTGGTCCTCCACCTGAACAGCGAGATAGCCAACCCTTCTTTGCATCGGCAATCCCTTCGGGACCGCCCATGAAACGAGCACACCGTTGCGCTCGAGGCGGAACTCCCAGTGGAGCGAACGCGCGCGGTGCTCCTGTATGACGAACAACGAGCCGCCGGCGCTGGAGTCCGTTGCGGATCGCGTTTGGCCCAGTAACGATCCAGCGGCGTCATGAGCCCACGATGCTCCTCGGCCTTCTCCGGTCGTCAGTTCGAGCGCAACAGCTCCACAACGGCATCGGCGGCTTCTCCTGGCGAGACCCCGAGGGCCCCAGCCGCGCGGCCGAGGAGCCCGTCAAGGTACACAGCTAAGTTCAGCACGAACATCACACGATCTGCTACGCGCAGCGGCACCGGCTCGCTGGCGGTGTCAAGTCCCGAGACCGTCAACAGCGCCGTGCGAAGGTTCAGGATGGTGCTCACCGTCTCATCGAGGCCGAGCCCGAATCGCTTCATCCATGCGCTCAGACCGAAGGAAAGGCTCAGCGACGCCGGCACCTGCCCTACACCGGAGAGCCGCGCGATGCAGTGCAGGACCTCGCTCGCGAAGTCGATTCCTATCGTCCCAGTCTCGGTTACGGTTCCTGGCTCGGCCACAGGCTCGCTCCAATGATCGGCTCGTGTCTTGGTGTCAGTGTCGCAAGTGGGTGTATCACCTTGGTGGATGGTCGCCGCCGGGCCGGCGGACCGCCCCTCGAGCTGGCCTCAGTGTCCCGCGTCGTGGGCTTTGCGAGAGCACCCAGAGGGCAGATGAACGGCCAGCTCTGTTCAAGAGCGTCGCGAGGTGATTCACTAGAGGTCTTTCCTAAGGGGGGAATCAAGATGGCTAAGGCGGTCTGGACCGGCTCACTCAGTTTCGGTCTCGTAAACGTGCCGGTCGGCCTGTACTCGGCGACCGAGGACCGGTCGATCCATTTCAATCAGTTCCGGGCGGGAGCCTCCGAGCGGATCCGCAACAAGCGCGTCGGGGAGCAGACCGGGGAAGAAGTCGCGTACTCCGACATAGTCAAGGGCTACGACCTCGGCGGCGGAGAGTACGTGATCCTCACGCCCGAAGAGCTGTCATCGGTGGCACCGGGCCCCTCTCGAACAATCGAGGTCACCGACTTCGTGGAGCTCTCAGAGATCGATCCGATCTATTTCGACAAACCCTACTTCCTGGCGCCCAATGGCAAGAACGGTGACCGTGCCTACGAGCTGCTGCGCAAGGTGATGGCCGAGACGAACAAGGTGGCGATCGCCACCTTTGTGATGCGCGACAAGCAGTACCTCGTCGCGGTGAGGCCGGAGAAGTCCGCCCTGGTGCTCGAGACACTCCTGTTCGCCGACGAGGTTCGCGACCCCATCAAGGAGATCGACGTGCTGCCTGTCCAGGCGTCGTTCGAGGATCGCGAGATCCAGATGGCCAAACTGCTGATCGACTCGATGACCACCGCGTGGCAGCCTGAGAGCTATCGCGACACCTACCGGGAACGGGTGGAAGAGCTGATCGACCAGAAGCGCCGGGGAACCGTCGTGGTGAGCGAGGGCCAACGCGCCGAGCCCTCCCCCGTCGTCGACCTGCTGGCGGCCCTGCAGGCGAGCGTAAGCGCCGCCAGGGAAAGATCGGGCACGCCGGAATCGACCGAGGCCCCACGGCGTCACAGTCAAAGAGGGCGGACCGACCATGCCCGCGAGCCCGCCACGACCACGGGTATGGCCGGGACGAGCAGGGCTGAACTGGTCCGTCAAGCAGCCGACCTAGGAATCGCCGGCCGATCTAGGATGACCCGCCAAGAACTCGAGCTTGCCGTCGCCGATCTGTCCGGCCGCCGGCGACGCAAGGCATCGTGAGGGTCGGCCGCATAAGGAGACACAATGCCTCTCTTCGGTAAGCCAGCAGACGGTGCGAACGCGGCTTGGGAACCCGAGGCCGCCGAAGGACGGCTCGCACACACCTTCGGAGCCGATCCGACCGGAGTGTTCACTTCCGACCTGTCCGTCTCGGAGTATGTGCTGCTCAAAGAGGCGGGCTTCGAGCCGTTGGGGTTCGTGATCGGCTCGTCGATCTACCACATCGGACTCCAAATAGGGAAGTGGTCGCAAAACCAGGAGCTGCAAGTGCTCACGCAGGCGATGTACAACGCCCGTGAGCTTGCCATGACCCGAATGCAGGCCGAAGCCGAACACCTCGGTGCGGACGGCACCGTAGGTGTCGAGTTGCGGATGCAGGCATACGTCTGGGGCCAAGACGTCCTGGAGTTCATCGCGACCGGGACGGCCGTCAAGGCCACCGGCAGCTCTTCGGGAGCACACAGAGCCCCGGACGGCCGCGCATTCACCTCGGACCTCTCGGTGCAGGACTTCTTCCGCCTCCTGGCCGCGGGCGCGGTGCCTGTGGCCTTCGTCCTTGGGACCTGCGTGTACCACATCGCGCATCAATCGGCCTTCCAGGCGCTGCGCCAGACGGGGCAGAACCAGGAGATGACGACCTTCACTCAGGGCATCTACGAGGCAAGGGAGCTCGCCCTCACGCGGATGCAGACCGAAGCGTCCCAAGCGCGGGCCTCGGGCATCGTGGGTGTCACAGTCGGGGTCTTCAACCATGTCTGGGGTGAGCACGCAACCGAGTTCCTGGCCACCGGCACCGCGATCCGCCAGCTCGCAGAGGACCACAGGCTCCCGGACACCTCGCCCAAGCCGACGTTCACGCTGGGACTCGACGCATAGTCCAACTGCTTCGCCCAGGATATTTCGATCGCTGGCAAACCTCGCCATCGGATGCCGCCCCTCTGAGGGCAAAGCCGCTAGTGGCCGGCACCGCCAGGGTCACTCTCCGTTAGGCTTCGCCCGAGGGCGTGGATGTCGAAACTCGAAAAGCAAGGCGGGCGATGTGTGGAGGGGGCAATCGAACCTCAGACTGCGGTCGCCGAACTCCGGCCGATGAGCGCCGTCCCGATCGAGATCTCGTCTCGGCGCCCTACGGCGTTCCCGATGCCGACGACCGGTCCGCTCATCGACTCCTTCGGCCGAATCCACACCGACATGCGGATCTCGGTGACCGATCGCTGCAACCTACGCTGCGTCTACTGCATGCCCGAAGAGGGAGTCACCTGGGTACCACGGTCCGAGATACTCACCTTCGAGGAGATCGAGCAGATTGCCAAGGTCGCACACAATCTCGGGGTCGACTCGCTGCGCCTCACCGGCGGCGAGCCGCTCGTGCGGGCCAGCATCACCGACCTTGTCGTCCGGCTCGGTCGGATAGGTTTCTCTGATCTGTCCATGACCACGAACGGGTACGGTCTCGCCCGCCTTGCACCGGCACTTGCTGCGGCCGGTCTTATGCGCGTCAACATCAGCTGTGACTCGCTGAAAGCGGCGCGGTTCGCTGAGATCCGACGGCGAGGCACGCTCGAGACGGTGCTCGAGGCGATGGATGCTGCCGAGCATGCAGGCCTGACTCCGTTGAAGATCAACGTCGTGGTGATGGCAGGGGTCAATGACGACGAGATCGTCGATCTGGCCGGCTTTTCCCGCGACACCGGCCGCATCGTGCGGTTCATCGAGTTCATGCCGCTTGACGCCGGCAAGGAATGGGAAAGGTCCAAGGTCGTGCCTGGTGAGGAGATCCTGGCGCGCATCAGCCGGGTGTGGCCGCTCGAGTCCGCGAGCGAGCGTGCTCTCGACGCCGCGCCGGCGGATCGCTACCGCTTCGCTGACGGCCGCGGAGAAATCGGCGTCATCACGAGCGTGACCAGAGCGTTTTGTGGCTCGTGCAATCGTCTTCGGCTAACTGCCGACGGGTCTATCCGCAACTGCCTGTTCGCCAACGGGGAGCACCCGGTGCGGGACGTCCTGCGATCGGGCGGCAGTGACGCCGAGCTCGCGCTGCTGTTCCGCAAAGCCGTATGGGACAAGCGGGCCGGTCACGGGATCAACGACCCGTCCTTCCTTCGCCCCGCGCGATCGATGTCGATGATCGGCGGCTGACCCGTCCGAGTGGACAATCAGTTGCGAAATGTGGAAAGCGATTCCTGTGCGGAGACGTAGACCTCGGCGCGTCGTTGCTCGAGCGCTGACCGCACTACTTTTCTCAAGCTGCTGACGAGCGCTTGTGCTTGCCGAGCGCCGGAGAAGATGGCCCCCTGCACGTGGACCGCTGGGTCTGCGGTCAACAGTCCCCGTACCCGTGTGCCGGTGAAGTCCACCCGCACGGTCGACGCCAGCCCGGTGAACGCCGGGTCGGCTGCTCCTTCGGCTCTCGCCTGAGCGACCAGCAAGTCTTCGTCAAGTGGAGGCGCGGACGTCCACGACCAGGCTCCTGAAGCCGGAACGGCCGGAGTCGGTGTGGATCGGACGATACGATCCACGACTTCTTTGAGACTGGCTGCGAGAGCTGCTGCAGCATCCAGTCTGAGCACCACGGTCTCTTGTCGCCTTGGTGCCTGATATTCCACCTGGGTGTGGCGCACGGCAATACCACTCATGACAATCCGGGCGAACGCCGTCTTCTCGCCGCCGATATCGGCTTCGCCGCCCTGGACGATCACGGCCTTGATGACGAGATCGTCGCGCTGAGGCGCCACGGACAAGGGGAAGGTGTGATCGGCCTCACTCATCAACGTCGTTTCCCCCCGGCCACTTGAAACGTCTCACCATCTCGAAGGCCTGAATCTACCTGTAAGCCGAGCGAGAACGGGTTCGTCATTGGCTCCGCCCAGCTCAAGCGACCGTATGGAGGCTGGGTATCATCGCTTCCCTCGCATGGCAGGGCATCGGCACGAACAGGGCTAGATGTCAAGGCGAGCCAGACTTGTCGAGGATCACATTGTCATCGACGGGCGCCTCGGCGGGTCTCAAATACGCTCACGTTCAGGCCCTGAAATGCGACGCTTATCAGCGCGCCCGCTTCTCTGGTGTCCCCATGGACACTCGTCGCAGTTGCCTCGAAGCGCTTGCAAGTTATCGAGCCCGCTTTGGTCTGTCAGCCGGTCGGACCGAATCGCTCGACCCGAATTCGTCCGTCGGCAAAACCTAATCCAGTAAGCAGGGAGGTTGCGTGATCAGCGAAGCCTGTCGACCCGCAGACATAGGCGGTGGCTCTCTCCACGAGCACATGGCGTAGGTCATCCTCGCCGAGACGGCCTGGCGGGCGGGCCCACAACTGCGGCATTTCACGCGTATAGACGACGGTAGTATCCGAGCCAGGTAGTTCATCGGCATAGTACAGGTCGTCCGGGCTTCGAACCGAGACCACAAGGTGGACAAGGTCGGAACGTCCCGATCGCCGGGCCAGGCGGAGCATGGACATCAGGGGCACAATGCCCGATCCCCCGGCGATGAGTAGGGCCGGCGTATCACCGCGCCACACGAACCACCCACCGATCGGGCCACGCACTTCCAGCTCGTCGCCCGGCACGACCACGTCGTGCAGAAACGAGGACACCTCGCCATCCTCGAGCCGCTCGACTGTGACCTCGATGTCCTGTGACTGCTCCGGTGGGGAGGCAACCGAATAAGACCGCGAGGCCGTGTAACCGTCCTCCGCTGTCAGACGAACCACGTAGTGTTGTCCGGCGAAGTGTCGCGATGGCTCGGAGAGGGCGAGACGAAAGGTCTTCGCACGCTTGGTTTCCCTGATGATCTCCTTGACGGTCGCGACCTGCCACGGGCCGGGAGTCGGGGTATTCATCTCAGTCGCCCTGGTAACGCTGTTCGAGCCAGGGATCGCCCCGGTCGTGATAGCCGTTGACCTCCCAGAATCCCGGTTCGTCGTGGTCCAGGAGCCGCAGCCCGGCCACCCACTTCGCGCTCTTCCAGAAGTACAGATGCGGTACGAGCAGCCGGGCCGGGCCGCCGTGGCCGATCTCGAGCGGGCGCCCTTCGTACTCCCAAACCACCCAGGCCTTGCCGTCGGTGACATCGCCGAGCGACAGGCTGGTGGTGTAGCCCGTGTGCGAGTAGGCGACCACGTGGCTCGCTGACGGAAGTGGCTGCGTATGGGCCAGCAGTGTGTCGACCGACACCCCGCTGAAGCTCACGTCGAACTTGGACCATGTCGTCACGCAATGGATGTCGCCCCTGTAGCTTGACGATCCCAAGGCATGGATCTCCTCCCATGTCCAGCGTGCCGGGTTTCGGACAAGCCCCCCGACAGAGAAGGACCACTCCGCGGTCAAGAGATTCGGTGTCGACTCCGCGGTGAGCACGGGCCAGTCCGAACCGATGTCGTATTGACCCGGTGGAAGCCTGGTGTCCCTTGCTTGGCCGCCGCGGCCCTTGAAACCCCGTGTGACCTTCACAAGATCCTGCCGCTACGGTCAGGAATGGTGTCCTCCTCTTTTCGTTGGTCGATTCTTGGCAGTGTGCCGTGCGCTCTTGTGACACTCAAGTCTCAATATCGAACGCTTCCTGCATCACGCCCGTAGGCATCGGTGGCCGGCTGTCGCAGTGACCTAGGTACTGAGCGGCGCGGTGGGGATCCTTCCGGCTCGCAAGCCGCCCGCGGCGGTCCCTTCGCCGAGCTCCGCGATCCGCACCGCTGGGAGAACATACCGGGCAGTCCATCAGTCAAGTGGTGGTCGCGGCCCGATGTAGACGAACTCGTCAAGCACAACGTCATCTCCGTACCGAGACGTGACCTGACCAGCTCGAGTCCACCCGCATTTGTTGTACAGGGAGATCGCCTTGTCCTGTTGGGTCACCACATCGAGGATCGGCCACAGTCCCCGGGCGTGAGCGTCCCGGCTGGCGACCTCAAGCAGAGATCGCCCGATCCCGTGTCGTCGGTGAAGAGGAGATACCAGCAGCCGGGCGACGACGCCGAGACGATCCGGAGGCAGCTTCAGAGCTCCGCTCGCCATGGCGACAACGGTTGGCGAGCTGTCGGATCGGAGGGCCACGTGTCCGACGATCTCGCCGTCCTCCTCAGCCACCCATGCCGCCAGTGCGTCGGGCACCTCCATGAACCTTCGCAGATCATCGGGGAGAAACATCGGATAGCGGTCGATCTCGTGAACAACTCGCGCCAATGCCACGCAGTCGTCGAGGTCCGCTTGCGTCCTTTCTCGCACCGCCACCGGGAAACGATTGCACAGATCCGGTGGGCAGCGGACAACTGCGGGCGGTCCGACCACGCTTTAGCATCGAACCCCATGGGCTTGGAGAAGTGGATGGGTGCCCTCCGGGAGCGCAATTTTCGCCTCTACTTCCTCGGCCAGCTGACCTCGGCGATCGGAACGGGCATGACGCCTGTCGCGCTCTCGTTCGCTGTGCTCGCGCTACGCCATGGCTCTGCGTCCGACGTCGGCGTGGTGCTGGCGGCCCAGACCGTTCCGCTCTTGATCTTCCTGCTCGTCGGCGGCGTCGCGGGTGACAGGTTCGGCCGGAGGCGCATGATGCTCGGCGCCGATGTGCTGAGAGCCTCGGCGGAGACGGCGCTCGGCCTGTGGATCCTCTTCGGCCACCCGCCCCTTTGGGGCTTCCTTCTGCTTCCCGCGCTCGTCGGCACGGGCACGGCATTTTTCATGCCGTCACTCACCGGGCTCATTCCGCAGATCGTCCGCGACGACCGTCTGGCTCAAGCCAACGCACTCAACGGGCTGACGTTCTCGATAGGTTCGATCATCGGTCCCTCGATCGCAGGTGTCATCGTCGCCACCACCAATCCTGGCTGGGCGATCCTCGCAGATGCACTCTCCTATGTCCTGAGCGTCTGGTCGCTCGCCGCTCTCCGCCTTGGGCCCGCGAGGGAGGCCTCGGCGGACTCCTTCTACGCCCAGCTTCGGCGTGGGTGGAGCGAGTTCTGGTCGCGAACCTGGCTCTGGGCGACCGTCATGGTTGCCTCCTTCTCCAACATGGCCATGTGGGCGCCATTCATGGTCCTCGGCGCAGTGATCTCCAAGGAGTCGCTCGGTGGAGCGACCGCCTGGGGGACGATCCTCGGTGCCGAAGGTGCCGGTGCTGTCGTCGGCGGCGTAGCGATGCTGAGCCTGCGCTTTAGCCGACCGCTCGTCGCGGCGTCCCTCTCGCTGCTCGTTTGGCCCTATCCCATGCTGGTACTCGCCTATCGGGCTCCCGTGCCGGTCATCGCTGTCGGCGCATTCTTAGGCGGAGCGTCGTTCGCGATCTTCGACACTCAGTGGCAGACGACGATGCAACGGGAGATCCCTTCCGAGGTGCTGTCGCGCGTCAGCTCCTACGACTGGTTCGGATCGCTCATCTTCCTCCCACTCGGCTACGCGGTTGTCGGACCTGTAGCGTCGGTCCTCGGGATCCACGCCATGTTCATCATCGGCAGCGCCTGCTTGGTCGTAGGCGTAGGCGTCCTGCTCCTCATCCCGGCAGTGCGGCAGATTCGCGCTGGTGCTGGCGGGACCTGACCCGAAGCTCTGCCCGGAGATCGCTGGATTGCCAAGGACGTCGCAGCTTTACTGGTGCGGCAAAGAGCGCCACGATGGAGGTTCCTATGATGTTGCGTCTGCGCTTTAGCCAGGGACTCCGCCATGGCCCGCACGTCTTCGCCTGGCTGTTCCTGCTCCTCGTGATCGCGGCGCTCGTCGTAGGCATCGTCGCCCTGATCCGGATACGGAGGCTCGCGGCTGCGCGCTCGCAGTCCGGGTCATGGTCCGCGGAGGGCTCACGAATCGATCCAGCTCTCGCCGAGCTTCGCGTCCGCTACGCGCGCGGCGAGGTGAGCTGGGAGGAGTACACCCAGAGGGCAACAAATCTGGGATTTCCGGCCAGTCCAGGCTCGGGGGCGTACATCGACTCGAACCAGCGACCGCCGGCGCCGTAGCCGCTGCAGCCGTCCACCCCAAGACGCTCATGGGAGGTGCGAGCTTCGCGGCGGCTCTCTAGCGGTTGGGGACCGTGAGCGAGTCGACCACAAAGTGGCCTGACGGCCCTCCGGCACCTCGACACCTGTGCCGCGTCCGTCAGAGACGGCGGAAGGTCACTACGATCCGCTGAGAGGACGAACGAGAACATCGACTGGCAAGTATGAGGATCTCCAGATTGCACGATCATTTGCGGTGGCTGATACCTGGCCGTGATGCGACGACCAAGGCACCGGTGCGTGCCTGGCTCATCGTCCTGCTTGGCGCCATGACGCTAGGCGCGACGGCTTGCAGCTCGCCTGCCGCGCGGGCGCCAGTTGTGCACCACCATGAACAGACCAAACACAAGCCGCCTCCCGCGCCCACCACCTTTTCCGGGCCAGATGGCGTCGAATCCAGTTGGGTCGTCGCTGAGAACCGTCGACCCGGGACTTCGGCCTGGATGATCCCCGACGGCACGCCATCAGGTATCGCCGGGTTCGCCTCCACGACCTATGCCGCACCCGGAACCAAGGTGAAGCTGTACGTGTCCACCGCAGCGACCCGATTCCGCATCGAGGCCTACCGCATGGGCTACTACCAGGGACTAGGTGCGCGCCTCGTCTGGCAGTCCCGCGAGATCCCTGGACGCGAGCAACCAACTTGCCCGCTGACAACCGGAGTCAACATGGTCGCATGCGACAACTGGACTCCGACGCTCAATCTCTCTGTGACTGCGGCATTCGTCCAAGGTGACTACCTGCTCAAGCTCGTGGGTGCCGGCGGCCAGGAAAGCTACGTCCCTCTCACGGTCTGGGACCCGACTTCGAAAGCCACCTACCTGGTGAAGAACGATGTCTTCACGTGGCAGGCCTGGAATCCTTACGGGGGCTACGACTTCTATGCCGGCGAGGGTCCGTGCCCATCAGACGTGTACCCGCTCTGCTCTCGGGCGCGGATCGTCTCCTACGACCGGCCCTATGCCTACGGAGAGGGGGCGGGCGACTTTCTCGGTAGTGAATACCCCTTCATCCGCTTCATCGAGGAGCACGGTTTGGACGTCGCCTACGTCACCGACGTCGCCGTCGAAGAGCACCCGGCCATCCTGGTCGACCACAAGACCCTGCTCTCTCTCGGTCACGACGAATGCTGGTCCCTGGTCGAGCGACAGGCTGCCGACACCGCCGAACAGGCCGGCGTCAACATGGTCTTCTTCGGCGCGAGCGCGGTCTTGCGCCATGTCCGACTCCAAGGCTCGCCGCTCGGTCCCGACCGCGAGGAGGTCGACTACCGGGACGGGTCCGAGGACCCGCTCAACGGCAAGGGGAACCCCCTGCAAGTGACGGGGAACATCTGGGCGAGCCCGCCCGCGGACTGGTCCGAGGTCGGCTTCGTGGGCGAGAATTACGTCGGCTTCGTCGAGCCCGGCAATCGACCGGTTCCCTTCGTAGTCGCGGACGCGAACGCATGGATCTTCAAAGGAACCGGGCTGAGTGACGGCTCGAGCGTGCCCGGGGTGATCGCCACCGATCTCGACGAGTTCGATCCCTACGACCATCCGGCCAATCTCGAGATCCTCGGTCACTCGCCGGTTCCACTGAAAGAGTCCATCAGCGAACTCGGCGATTCGCAGGGTTTCCTCGACTCCGACATGACCTACTACAGCGACCCGACCAGCCACGCAGGAATATTCGACAGCGGGACCACTAACTGGATCCCGTCCCTTGCACCCTGCCCGCCGGCACGACGAACATGTCCAGCTCCCATGGTGGGCAAGATCACCGGCAACCTTCTCGCCCTTTTCGGCAAAGGCCCGGCCGGTCGATTCCAGCCCTCCACGCCGAATTGGAGTGGGATCTACAAGTCGGCTAGCTGACGCGGCGCTGCACGGCTAAAGCCACCGTGCCTCGGCCCACGTGGGTCCCGATGACCGGGCCGAGCCAGCCGACACTTATGCGGTCCTTCGCTAACGACGAAGCGACAAGCTCGACGAACACGTCGATGTCGGAGGCAGCAGCGTGAACAATCGCCAGGCGCTCGATGTCCCCCGCCTCGCGTAGCTTCGAGACCAGGCGCTCAAAGGAGCGAGAACGGGTCCGGGGACGGGACTCGAGCTCGAGAACACCGTCGTTGATCTCGAGGACCGGCTTTATGTCCAAAAGACCACCGAGCAGAGCTTGGGCCGATCCGAGGCGTCCACCCTTGCGGAGGTTGTCGAGCGAGTCGAGCGCCCCGAACAGCTGCATGCTCCCTCTCGTCGCGACCGCCGCAGCCGTGACGTCATCGAGGTCACCGCCCGCCTCAGCGGCAGCTACGGCACTGAGCACGATGAGGCCTTCGGCCATTGTCGCGAACCGCGAGTCGACGACCTGAACTCGGATCCCATCTGCCACGCTCTCGGCCCCGACGACGGCGGCCTGGTAGGTCGCAGACAGCTTCGACGACAGCGCTATACACACGATTCCTTCCGCGCCGTCGTCTGCCAGCGATGAGAAAGCCGCGCTGAAGGCCCCTGGCGAGGGCGCCGAAGTCTCGGGCAGCCCGGCAACGTTGGCCGAATTCTGCCAGAACTCCTCTGGCGACCAAGTCGAGGTGACATCCGGTCCGAACGCACCGAGCCGGACGTCGAGGTGCACAATGCTCACCCCGTGCTCGCCAGCCACTGTTCTGTCAAGATCGGCGGCACTGTCTGTCACGACGCGGATCTTGGCCGTGGGTCTGGTGGGTGCTGATTGTGCGTCGCCTTCGAAGCTTCGAGCCCGATCATCAGCTGCGACTTCCTCCGGCATTGCGCGAGCTCCGTTCTGCATGTCCGAGACGATGTTGCCATTAACTGGAGGTGATCCTCCATTTTGATCGGAAGGCTAACACGTATATGGAGGCTAGCCTCCGGTTGTCGTTAGAATGGAACAGTGACCGATACTCCGGACCTAGGCCTTTCGGCCGGCGGCCCGGGCACGGCCGTCGTGGCCGGCACCGAGGGCTCACCGAGCCTGAGGGCCGACGCCGCGCGCAATCGTGAGCGGATAGTCGCCGCAGCCCAAGAGGTATTTGCCGAGTGGGGCCTGAACGCGGCCCTCGAGAAGATCGCCCGGCGAGCCGGCGTGGGCATCGCCACCCTCTACCGGCGCTTCCCTACCAGAGCCAACCTCATCGCGGCCAGCTTCGAGAGGAAGATGGCCGACTACGCGGCTGCCGCCGAACAAGCGCTCGAGAACCCGGACGCGTGGGCCGGATTCTGCTGGCTGATAAACAAGTTCTGCGCCATGCAAGCCTCCGACGCTGGGCTGAAGGACCTCATCACCATGAGGTTCCCGGCCTCGTCCGCAGCCGAGGATCTCAGACATCGAGCAGTTCGGAGCCTGGATCTGCTCGTCCAACGGGCGCAGCGGCAAGGCACCCTTCGCGCCGACTTTGTCGCCACGGACTTTCCCATGCTGCTGTTCGCAAACGCCGGTGTGGTGACCGCGACCCGCGAGACAGCGCCTGACACTTGGCGGCGGTTCACTTCCTACATGATCGACGCTTTGCGCGCCGATCATGTCGGCTCGCCTCGGGGATCTTGAACACTCCGAGCCGCACGGCTGCGCGGAACTCCGCGACGACCTACTCCACGATGCGAACCGTTCCGGGCTCGACGGCCCAGTCTCGATCGCGCCCGGCGACGGACCTGGCCGGCACCAGCAACGCGGCCGCGGCCGCGGCGAGCGCGATTACCGAACCGATCCTGAACGCCAGGCCGTAGCCATCAGTTAGGGCGGTGAGTTGGTTCACAGCGCTTGCGACATCGTGCGTCCTTGTCGTCGCCACCGCCGCGAGGACTGCCAAGCCGACGGCGCCTCCGATCTGGCGCGAGGTGTTGACAAGACCGGAGGCGAGCCCGGCTTGGTGCGGGGGGATCCCGGCAGTGGCGGCATAGGCCAACGGGGTGAAGGACACCCCTAGTCCCAATGTGACAAGCACGCTCGGCAGGAAGAAGCCCGACCAATATCCTGTGTGAACGCCCAGGCCGGAGAAGAGGAACAGCCCAACGGCCGACAGCAGACCGCCCAAGACGAGCAAAGGTCTCGGGCCGGTGCGCAGAACGACCCGGGACGAAACCTGTGCGCCGATCATTATCGCCACTGTCTGAGGGACGAACGCGAACCCGGTCCGGAGCGGCGAGTACCCATGGACCTCCTGCAAGTACAGCGAGACGAAGAACCACATCGCGAACAGCGCACCCGACAGCAGGAACATCACCAGGTTGGCGGTCCAGATCGACCGCCTCGCGAAGAGCGTCAGCCTCATCAGTGGGAACTTGGCAACCGATCCCTCGTGGACCAGGAACCAGGCGATCAGTGCAGTCGCAGCCCCGAACGCGACGATCGTCTGCCAGGAGCCCCAGCCGACGCTCGTCGTGCGGACAACACCGAACACGAGGGATGTCAGACCTGCGGTCACAAGAACCGCACCGAGAACGTCGAGCGTCTGCCGCTCACCTTCGGCTCTGCTCTCTTGTAGGAACGCCCGCCCGACGATGAAGGTCGCGATGCCGATAGGAATGTTGATGAACAGGATCCACCGCCACGACAACTCCTCGGTCAGGATGCCGCCGAGCAGGGCGCCCGTCGCACCACCGGCCCCCGCCACCGCGCTCCACATGCCCATTGCCCGGGCACGGGCCCTCGGCTCCCGGAAAGTCGTCGTCAGGATCGTCAATGTTGCCGGAGAGAGAATCGCGCCGCCAACGCCTTGAACAGCACGGGCGCTGATCAACATGGCCTGATCCTGTGCGAGCCCTCCCAACAGACTGGCGAGGGTGAAAACTGTCAATCCGAGAAGGAAGACGCGACGCCTCCCGAACAAGTCCGCAGTCCGCCCTCCGAGCAGGAGGAAACCCGCGAAGGTCAGAGTGTACGCGTTCAGTACCCATTGGAGCTCAACCTGCGAAAAACCAAGACTGTGCTTGATCGACGGCAACGCCACATTCACGATCGAGACGTCCAGAAGAACCATGAACTGGGCGACGCACGCCAAGGTGAGCACGAGCCACTCTGGAGTGTGGTTGGCCGCGGAAGTCTCTGGGGTCAAGTCCGCTCCGCGATCACTCCATGTGTATCGCCGCTTCCTGCCGAATTGTTCCCCGGGGCGGGTCTCTCAGCCATTTTTCAGGGTCGTGGGGCCTTGCCAGGAGGACGGGACGACCGGAGATCGCTACGGTGGATAGGTGGTGGCAACGGGACGGTTGACGAGATGACGGAGGCTCGCAGGCACACCTGGACGATCGGGACCCTCTCAGCTGTCATCGCCGCGGCCGCACTCGTGAGCGGCTCCGCGTTCGGCAACGTCCACAGTCCGGTGCTGCACCCAAAGCTCGTCGCCTGGATCAGTGCAGCCATACTCCTTATCTCGGGCGTGACGGCCACGCGACGAATTGCCTACGGTCTCGGCCACCTCATCACGTTGCGATCTATCCCGGCCGCAGGCGCCGCGGTGCGGCTGCTCGCAACCGGCATTGGCTACCTCGTGGTCGCCTTCGCCGTGTTCGCGGTGCTCGACGTGTCCATCGATCACCTTCTGGTCGGTGCCGGACTCGCCGGCGTCGTGCTCGGAATCGCGGCTCAACAGAGTCTTGGAAACGTCTTTGCCGCGCTCGTGCTCCTTCTGGCAAGGCCGTTCAAGGTCGGCGATCACGTTCGGATCCGATCGGGCGCGCTCGGCGGGATATTCGATGCCTGGGTGCTCGAAGTGAGCCTCACCTACGTGACGGTCCGCACCGACGACGGGGATCTGAAAATCCCCAACTCGGCCATGCTCGCGGCCGGAGTCGGCCAACTCCCTCGGACGCCGATTGACCCAGTACCGCCGAACACCATCCTCAGCCAGAAGCCTGAGGTCGAAGGTCCCGGTCTCAAGCGTCAGGTACCGTAGGCTCTTGCTTGTTGGGGGGCGGCGCTGCCTCTTTCGGGCTGAACAATCGAATCTTGGTGGCGTTACATGACCGTCGACCGTTCTGCGCAGTTCGATGGCTTGCCGGAGGAGTTCTCGGCAGCCCTGTTGCTCGCTGCCGTCGTGGACTCGAGTGAAGACGCGATTATCTCCCAGCGCCTCGACGGCACGATCATGAGCTGGAACTCCGCAGCAGAACGTCTGTTTGGCTGGACGACCGCCGAAGCCGTCGGGCGGAGCTTCCAGATGATCGTGCCCGAGGCCCGGTGCGACGAGTTCGCATCGATCACGGCGCGATTGGCCCAGGGCGAGCGGATCGTCCACCTTGAGACGGCGCGTACCCACAAGGACGGCTCCAAGGTCCAGCTGTCACTGACGATCGCACCAATTCTGGCCCCGGACGGGCACGTCGTAGGGTCCTTGGGCGTCGCTCACGACATAACCGAGAAGCAACGCTCGGAGGAGGTCCGGGCACTGCTCGCCGCCATCGTGGAGAGCAGTGAAGACGCCATCGTGAGCCTCGACATGGACGGGCAGGTGACCAGCTGGAACCGGGCCGCCGAGCGTCTCTACAACTACAGCGCCGCCGAGATGATCGGCCAACGCTATGGCGAGATACTCGACAAGGACGCGCGCGACGACTTCAACCGGGTATTTGCCGAGGTGGCGGCGGGGGCGCGCCTGAGCCACCACGAGACTGCGAGAACAAGGCGAGACGGGACGAGTTTCGAGGTTTCCATGAGCCTGGCGCCGATCCTCGCCCCAGATGGCTCCATCGTCGGGGAGGCCGCGGTCCTTCACAACATCACCGAGCGCCAGCGGCGCGAGCGCGACCTCGCGGAGAGCCGGACGCTTCTCGAGCAAGCCGAGCGCATCGGCCACATGGGAGGGTGGACGTCGGGGGTAGTTCCGAATGCGCATGTGACCTGGACGAAAGAGGCGTACCGGATATTCGGCGTGGCGGAGCGTCCCAACTTGAATTCGGCCGACTTCTTCGAGAGGGTCCACCCTGGCGACCGCCGACGCGTTCAGGCGGCCGAAATCGCTGCGATCTCCGGGGGACCACGTTTCGAGGTCGAATATCGGATCGTGCGGCCGGATGGAACCCAGCGCTGGGTCTTCTCGGCCGCTGACGTCATCACCAACCAGAGCGGAGGCCCGGTTGAGCTGGCCGGGGTCATGCAGGACGTAACGGACCGCCGCGAAGCTGAAGAGCAGGCAAGAGGCCTCGAGAGGCAACTCCGCTTGCTCGCCGAGAACTCACGGGACCTCATATTCCGCTACCGGATCCTCCCCGATCCGGGCTTCGAGTTCGTGAGCCCGGCGTCGCTCACAATCACCGGGTACACGCCGGAGGAGTTCTACGCTCAACCTGGGCTAGTCGATCGCTTAATGGATCCCGCCGATCGTGACCTCTGGCCTGCTCGCCTGCGTTCCGGCCGAATCGAGACTGCCGTCGATCTCGAGCTCGTGCGCAAGGACGACTCCAAGATCTGGGTCAACCAGAGCCTCAGCACCGTGCTCGACGCAAACGGTCAGGTCATCGGAATGGACGGCATCACGCGTGACATCACCGATCGCAAGATGGCCGAGCTGCGCCTCGAGCATGAGGTTCTCCACGATCCCCTTACCGGGCTGCCCAACCGTGTGCTTGTCATGGACCGGATCGAGCATGAATTGTCCGGAACATCTCGCGATAACGGGTCGGTCGCCCTGCTCTTTGTGGACCTGGACCGCTTCAAGGTCTTCAATGACACGCGGGGCCACGGTTTCGGCGATGCCGTGCTGAGAGCTGTCGCCTGCCGACTGGTGGCATGTGCGCGCTCGGCAGATACGGTCGGGCGCTTCAGCGGAGACGAGTTCGTCATCGTGTGCGAGAGGCTTCCCATCGCGTCCGATGCGATCAGGATCGCGGACCACGTACTGAACTCGTTCGCCGCTCCCTTCGACATAGAAGGCGAAGAGGTTCACGTAACGGCTTCGATCGGGATCGCAACTGGTCAAGGCAACCAGAGCGCCGACAAGCTGCTGCGCGATGCCGACCTCGCGATGTACCGCGCCAAGGATCTCGGCAGGGCCCGCTACGAGGTGTTCGACGACAATTTGCGGGCCGAGGCCGAACGCCGCTCCGCCGGCGAGGCAGGCCTGCGACGCGCGCTCGAGAACCACGAGTTCGCACTCGTGTTCCAGCCTGTATGGTCGATGGCCGAGGAGCGCTTCGTCGGTGCCGAGGCTCTCTTGCGCTGGCACGATCCCGAGCGCGGGACAATCAGCCCAACGGAGTTCATTCCTGTCGCAGAGGACTGCGGACTGATCGTCCCGATCGGAGAATGGGTCCTCGAACAGGCGTGCAGGTCGCTCGCAAGGTCAAACGAGGCCGAGCCCCGACGACAACCGTGCACGATGTCGGTGAACGTCTCGGCCATACAGCTCAGGTCGCGCGACTTCACGCGGAACTTGGAGGAGCTGATCTCAACGACGGGCGTCGAACCGGAGCTGCTCTGCCTCGAAATCACCGAGTCCGTGCTCATGGGCGACGTCGACTACTTCTCCAAGGTGCTGCACCAGCTACGGGCGATCGGGACGCGACTTTCTATCGACGACTTCGGCACCGGGTATTCGTCGCTCGCCTACCTACGGGGGTTCTCGGTCGATGAGCTCAAGATCGATCGCTCCTTCATTTCCAGCTTGGACTCTGACCCCTACGACGCCACCCTCGTCGCGGCGATGGTCGGGATCGGTAACGCGCTCAGCCTCCGCGTCGTCGCGGAGGGCGTCGAGACAGCAGAGGAGCTCGCGGCAGTGGGTGACCTCGGGTGCCAGTACGCGCAGGGGTACCTGTTGGCACGCCCGTGCAACTTCGATGATTACATGGAGTACCTGAGAACTGGACGTTCTGCGAACAACGAATGAAGGAGCCGTTGAGGCTTTGTCGGCGTGTCTCGGCTAGTGCGAAAGTCTCTGGTTCAGTACCCAATGTGGCCGAACTGGCGCGCGTGCGGTGGGCGACCGGTAGACGCGACCGAACGTGCGCGCCACGAATCTTGCCTCTCACAGCTCGGACCGAGGCGCGCGGAGACCTAGTCCCTTACGGCCCGAGCGAAACGCTTGAAGTTGCCGATGAGGCGGTCGACGTCGGAGCTGTCGTGCTGGACCGAGACGAGCCACTGCTCGGTCTTGCCCCAGGGAGGGAGGAAGACGCCACCGTTGTGCTGGATCAGCCAATGGGCGTGGTTGTACCTGTCGTCGATCTCGAGGAAGTCGCGGTAGTCATGTACCGGCTCAATCGAGAAGGTGACGCAACCCTTCGCCCCGATCGAGACGACGTGAGCAGGCAGCCCTGCCTCGATGATCACTTCTCCGAGCGCCTCGTCGATCTGAGCGCGAAGAGCCCCGATCTTCTCGTAGGCCTCCTCGGTCACCACCTCTTCGAGCATGGCACGGCCAGCGGCGACCGAAAGCGGGTTCCCGTTGAAGGTCCCGACCATGTTGTAGATGCCGTTGGCGACAAAGCTCATGACCTCTTTGGTGCCTCCCACAGCGCCAAAACAAAGACCGCCACCGATCGCCTTTGCCAAACAGACGATGTCCGGTGTCGTCCCGAAAGCCGCTGTGGCTCCGCCGGGTCCGACTGTGAGACCGGTCTTTACCTCGTCGAAGGTGAGCAACGCCCCGTGCTTGTGGAGCAGCTCCTTCAAGCCGGCCAGGTAGCCCTCGACCGGCATGATTATGCCTGCGTTCATCATGATCGGTTCAATGATCATTCCGGCAATCTGACCGGGGTACTCCTCGAGCAGTCGCCTAACGCTCTCGAGGCTGTTGAACGAGGCGATCTTCGTCAGAGCCAAGAAAGCCTCCGGGATGCCCGTACTCGCCGGAGCCCCGACGGGTCGGTCGGCAGGGCCGATGACGTCCGCCTCGGGTGTGACCGACACCTGCACCGAGTCGTGGTGGCCGTGGTAGCAACCCTCGACCTTGATTATCAAGTCCCGACCAGTGATCGCCCGCATGAGATGCACGGCGTCCATGGTCGACTCCGTGCCCGAGTTGGTGAAACGCCACAAAGGCAGGTCAAAACGACTCGCCAACTCTTCGGCCACGACGATCGCGTCCTCCGTCGGCTGGGCGAAGTGAGTGCCCCGCACGACCCGGCCGCGTACAGCCTCTACGATCGCCGGGTGGGCATGGCCAGCCAGACCCGCACCGTAGCCACCGTGCATGTCGACGTACTCGGTGCCGTCGACGTCGTAGATCTTCGAACCGATGCCGTGGCTGATCCACACCGTCTGCGGGCGTGTTATCTGCCAGCTCGAGGTCACCCCGCCTGCTAGCGCGTGGACCGCTCGTTCGCTCAGCTGACGTGATCGGGGCTGACGATCGAGGAAGATCCGCTCCTGCTCGGCAACTACCGCCTCCAGCCGCCTGTCGACCTCCTTGCTGGTCGCTCGCGTGGACTTGGGCAATTGGACTGCCATTGCTATCGCTCCGTTCGGGCAGCACCGGTGTCCGTCCGGCGCCACCTCTCAGCTCTGTTGACTGGACGCCCGGCCTCGATCGACCACGGCTTGCCCACTGCCTGCTGCACAGCTCGCGGCCTCGAGCACGTGGATGGCGTGTTCTGCACCGAATCTGAGCCTACTGTGCCAGAGGGGTTCTGGACTCTCGAGATTTGGCGAGACGGGTCCGCCGGCCTTTAGGAGTCCAGGTCGATTCGGCTCGGTGAGCCACCATGACTGCGGGTATATGTCCGTTGTGAAGTAGATTCTGGGGGTCGTGAGATCGACAATTCGCTTGGAAATGCTTTGGATCCCCTGAACAGGGACAGAGTTGTCTTCGAGCACCGACTCTTGGCCGGTTTGCTCGAGGACCTGCCCGACGTTGTGATCGTCCTTGACCTGCAAGGAGGACTGCGGTGGGGAAACCACGCGGCCGAGCGATTGTTCGGTCGGTCGCTCCATGACTCGATCGGACTGCCTGGACTCGAGCTGGTCCACCCTGAGGACTTAGAGCTTGTCCTACGGTCGCTGACGAGTGTGCAGAGCAAGGAGACAGGCACGCTCATCGAGGTTCGGGCAAAGACCGTCACAGGATGGCGGCTTCTAGAGGTTATCGGCTCGCCCGTCAACTGGTTCGACGACCAAGCAGTTCTCTTCAGCCTTAGGGACTTGACCGAACGACGGCGCTTTGAGGTCGCCCGCAACGAGGAGGCCCGCCTCCGGTCCCTCGTGCAGAACGTGGCGACGGTCACGATGTTGGTCTCGGCGACGGGACTGGTGGAGTCGGTCTCCGGTGCCCTCAGCCGATTGCTGGGGCACGATCCGGAGCTCGTAGAACAGCGGCCCCTCGCAGAGCTCGTAAGCGAATCTGATCGAGACGCCCTTCGAGGCGCGTTCCAACGCGCCTCGCTCGGGGCCTCTGCTTCGAACCCGGTGATGGTCACCGTGCGGCTGCTCCGCCATGCAAGCACCGAGACGGTGCCGTTTGAGCTCTCACTGGTCAATCTGCTCGATGATCCGACCGTCGGTGGGTTCGTGGTCTCCGCTCACGACATCACAGCACGGCTCGCCGCCGAACTGGAGCTGCGCCAAACACTGTCGATGCTCACCGCGACGCTCGAGTCCACCGCCGACGGTATTCTCGTTGTCGATAATTCCGGCCGGGTTTCGAGCTTCAACAGTCGATTTGCCGAAATGTGGCGATTGCCCGAGTCAATTCTCGCGGCACGCGACGATGCCGCAACCATTTCATTCGTCCTGGACCAGTTGACGAGCCCCGAGGCCTTTCAAGCCAAGATCGACTACCTGTACGCCAACCTCGAGGCAGAGATCAGCGACACACTTGAGTTCAAAGACGGTCGGGTGTTCGAGCGATACTCCAGGCCACAACGCGTGGACGGCATCGCCGTCGGGCGAGTGTGGAACTTCCGCGACGTGACTGAACGCAGGCGCACAGAGGAGGACCTGCGCGAGAGCGAACAGCAATTCCGTCAGGTCTTCAATCAAGGACCGCTCGGAATTGCCGTCGTCGACCTCGATTCGCGGGTTCTCGATGCGAATCGCGCGCTGTGCCGCTTCGTGGGACGTACGAAGGACGAGCTCCTCGGTACGACTTTCTCCTACCTCGCCCACCCGGAGGATAAGGACAAGGAGTCCGAACTAGCCCGGCAGATGTCCGAGGAGCTGATCTTCGGCTATAGGACAGAAACGCGCTTCGTCAACGACGTCGGTGAGGTGGTCTTCGCAAGCGTGACAGCTTCTGTTATCCGGGGTGAGAGTGGCGCGCCGATCTACGGATTGCGCATCGTGGAAGACACTACGAAACGCAAGCGCCTCGAACGCGAGCTGGTTGCGCACGCGACGACCGCGGGCAAGCTCCTCGCTAGCTTCACGCCGCGCGAGATCGAAGTCCTCACACTCCTGTGTGACGGTTTCACTGCCCTGAAGATGGCCGAGAGCCTCTCGCTGTCTGTGCGGACCGTCGAATCGCATCTCGCAAACAGCTACAGAAAGCTCGGAGTTCGCACCAAGGAGGACGCTGCTGCTGAGTTTGCGCGCTTGACAATGGCGGTCACCGATCTCAAGAAAGGGCTCCCAGCGAGCGCCTCGGGTGACGAGTACGCAAAAGAAATCAGTACATTACTGGGGACATTTCAGTACGGCGAAGCCTAAAGCGCTTGATACTCCCGTCGACATAACCAGGGTCAGCGTTTCGCGAAGAGGCGCTCAGTAGCTGGGAACGGGAGGTCCGTTGATGTCTGGGACAGATTCGGGAGACACGGTTGGCTCGCGTCGTGCCGATAGACAGCGCAAGCCCCGGGTCCCATGGGCTCGCAAGACGAAGGTAGTAAGCGCCGTAGTCGGTGCCCTGCTCGCAGGAGGAGGCGCCTACGCGGCGACGAACTGGACCGTCGGGATCGCCGGTGGCTCCAGTGGTGAGGCCAAGTCGGCGACGGTGTCCAACCTGAC
>Ga0224559_1000124_pt1 | contig 48193 bp, 46 predicted proteins | sample 714S33034metaG_FD_180676 | JGI IMG/M metagenome (GOLD analysis project Ga0224559, IMG submission 180676) | Peat soil microbial communities from Stordalen Mire, Sweden - 717 S3 30-34 | ecosystem: Environmental > Terrestrial > Soil > Wetlands > Peat | place: Sweden: Norrbotten County, Stordalen... | reverse complement strand
TGTCGACGCGGCCCTGCGAACGCAACTCGGCAATCTCCGTCTGCAGCCGCAATCCCTCGCCGTAGTCCACTCTGCCGAGATAGAGGTACTGGATCATCGCAACTTCAATTGTAGTCAGCAGTGCCGCGCACAGCCCGGTCTCGGGCCGGGAGCCGAGCCGCAAATATGCCGGCAAACGCTGCCCGATGCTGCCAAAACACGAGCAGCCAAAGCAGGGTCACAACGACGCCTGGCCCGATCGTCTTCGGTTGCATCGCGATATGGAACACAAGGATGTTGAACAGCACGGGTCCCAGCAGCGTAAGGCCCAGCGCCACATAGCGGTTGATCAGAAGCGAAATCCCGGAGATCGCCATCACCGCGCCAATTGCATAGACAAAGTGCGTGCTCGCCAACAGCCCTAAGAATTCCCCCGGCGGCCCAGGAGGCAATGGCCCATGAAGGAAATTAATGAATAAATTCAGTCCGAAGACCAAAAACATCAGCCCCAGCAAATAGCGCGCGATCACCGCGACAATCTTCATGGTGTTTCTCCTTGAATTGGGAAAGTGAATTGAAATTGAGAATGCGCCGTGGGCACAGTCCCTCCGCAGAAAATGGATGGTCCAGCTTCGCAACTCGATTCAAACGATTGAAAAATCAAAAGCAGATTAAACTCGGTCTTTTCCCGCTCAGCCGTCAGCGGCTCACCTTCAGCACCCACGCCGGCTGGCGCATCAGTTGGTCGGAAAGCTCAGGTAGCTCGATCTGGACGCCGCTGCCTTCGGTCTTGAACTTTACCGATGCTGCCGATCCAAGCAGCGACACAACCTTCACTCCGCTCACGTCTTTCAACACAAAACTGCGTCCCGGCCAGCGCGGCAGAATCGCAAAAAGATCGCTCCCTTTGGTGGTGAAGAAGGCTTCAATCGCCGCCTTCCCCGGCTCCGGCGCTGCGGCCAGCTTTGACACGTCGTAGGCCGTCTGGAACTCGCTGTTGTACTCCACCTTGGGGAGTTCGCCCTCGCTCCATTGCCGCGAGACCTTCCACTGTTTTGTACCGTAGATCGCGTCGCCGTTCACCTTCAGCCACGCGCCCATCTCATGCAGCCGATCCTGCATGACCACCGGGATCGTCCCATCGGCTGCCGGGCCGATGTCGAGCAGCAGGTTGCCGCCCCGGCTCACAATGTCCACCAGCATGATCACCAGCTCGCGGCCGGTGTGGTAATCCTCAAGACGCTCGGCGCGGTTGTAACCATAGCTGAAGCCCATGCCGCGGCTTTCCTCCCACGGGTGATCCAAGCCGCTCATCCCCGGCGTGTACTCCGTGGTCCAGTAGCCGCCGTGCTTGTGCCGCGTATCCGAGCCCCAGCGGTCATTGATCACTACATCGTCCTTGACCGGGGAATCGTTGAACAGCCACGCCAGCAGCTCCGCGCTGTGCCAGTCGGTCGAGGGCAGCTCCCACTCCCCGTCGCTGAAGATGATGGACGGCTTGTAGCGCGTGACCAGGTCTTTGAACTGCGGAAACATGTGGTCGTGAATATAACGCGGCTTGTCTGTGAGCCACAGCGGGTTGTACCACTCGTAGAGCGAATAGTAATAGCCCATCTTCAGTCCCTTGCGCCGCACCGCATCGCTCAGGTCGCCCAGCAGGTCGCGCTTCGGACCGGTCTCAACCGCATTCCATGGACGGCCCCAGGTTGCGGAAGCCTCTTTGCTCGGCCACAGGGCGAAACCCTCATGATGCTTCGACGTCAGGACAACGTACTTTGCGCCGGAGCCCGCCAAAATACTGGCCCATTGATCCGGATCGAAGAGCTGTGCGCGAAACTGCGGCGCAAAGTTCTGGTAGGGGTAGTCCGCGCCATACATCTTCTGCTGATAGGCCCAGGTGCCTGTCTCAACTCCATTGGCCTTTGGGTTGTCGCGGCCTTCGGTCATCTGGTGCCAGTACCACTCCGCATAAGCCAGCTTGCCGGGGATCACCGGCGCATATGCCGGCACCGAGTAAACGCCCCAGTGGATGAAGATGCCGAACTTTGCGTCGGAGAACCATGCAGGCGTGGGCCGCTTGTCGACCGAGTCCCATGTAGGTTGATAAGTCTGCGCGCCGAGAGGCGTCAGCACAAGAAGAAAAAGAAGTAACCGCTTCATTCAGGTCTCCTCCAGTCGAACAGAAATGATCGCACAGAGAAGGGGGAGGGTGTTGGGGGTGTCTGTCGACGATTGCGTCCGCGCGGGCTGAATTGGCAGTAAACTGGAACTCAAGGGAGGAAACCATGGCAACACAAATTGCTCGCGTCGGCGGCACGGTTACCGTGGAGATTCCCGAGGAGTTGCTGCGGAAGGCGAATCTTGCCGTCGGCGATCCGGTCGAGTGGGTAGTGACATCGAACGGCGCTCTTGCCCTGCGCGGGCCGCACGCTACGGATGAGCCTGACGTGGAAGAAGGCTACGAGGAATGGGTGCGGCAGGAGATCGAGGCTGGCCTCGCCGAAATCGAAGCAGGCAAATGGGTCGAGGGAGAGAAGGTTCTTGAGTGGGTGCAAAGTTGGGGTACCGAACGTGAGCTTCCACCGCCGCAATGAGAAGGAACGAGAAAACGCATGAGACCCTCTGAGATTCTGCCGCAGCATCGCGAGACCATCCGCCAGCTTGTTTTAGAGGCGGCCATGACGAACCCGCGCGTCTTCGGCTCAGCGCTGCGCGGCGACGATGAGGAAGACAGCGACTTGGACCTGCTCGTGGACCCGGCGCCGAGAACCAGCTTGCTTGATATGGCAGGACTCCAGATAGAGATCGAACGCCTTGTCGGCATCAAGGTTGATCTGCTCACACCTGGGGACCTTCATCCCCGCTTCCGTGAAAAAGTCCTTGCCGAGGCCGCATCCCTGTGAAAATCTCGACTCTCCTGCAGCTTAGACCTCGACGCGGGATTATTCGAGCCGCCATTGGAAGATTAGATAACAAGGCGCCGGTAAAGAGGGTTCTCGTGGCCTATGGAATAGAGGATCGTGTATGCAAGATCCCCAAAATCGGATTGCTCGTCCCGCAGCTTATCCGCTTCTCTTTTTTCCGAGAAGACTTCGATGAGGTCCGCTTCCGAGGCGCTTGTCACGTCTAGGAATCGCTCATATTTTTCGAGTAAATCACAGATGCACGCAGCAGGCTCGGCACCGTCTAATTCGTTTGCTACAAGCTCTACTCGCGCGGTTGGAGTTAGGGAGACCATTGTTTGCGCGTCTTTAGGTGTAACCGTTTCATTTCTACCGTAGACAGACAAAAGATAAAGCACTGCCGAGTAACATGTGAGCATTCTGCTGTGCTTCAGCTTATAGTTCTTGATTTTGCGCTTTGCACGGGCGATCGGTGTTTGCTGGTTCGGTGACTGTTCAGTAGTGCTCGCCTCGTAGTTCAGGCAGAGTGTCCGCCAGTAACGAAGGATATCATTAGCCAAATATGCCGGCATAAAGCAGTTAAAGTAATCTGGAAACTCACGCCAGTACCTCTCGATCACATCGTCGATGACCCTTGCATGGACCCCTCCTCCTACGAGCGGCTTGCTCTCAAGCAGGAGTAGAAGTCTTGCTGTGAAAGTGTTTTCAGCGTCATCATACTGGTTGCCAGTCGACCGAATAAGCTTCCTCGCGGTGTGAAGCTCGAGGAATCTACCATCCTGAGAGAATGGAGGGAATTCTAGCTCTCTAGAGGCTCGAATCAATTCAGCCTTCAATAGTATTTCGTCTAGTTTCGACAATCGGCTTTGCTCAATCCTATCTTCCTGGCCCGCATCGCTTAGCGAAACAATAAAGAGATCGATATCGCTTTACGCACTTGCTTCGCGTCGACCAAATGACCCCGTCGCGTACACACACGCCTTATCACCGCAAATCTCTTCGGCCTTTCCTAGGGAATCCTTCAACAGTTGAAAACGCTTGTCTGAAAACTGTCGCCGTCCTTCAATGATCTTCCCCATGATTCCCGTCCCATTCGAACAAATTCGCAAAGACTTGAGCCTGCTCCATTGCGTCGTCGAGAGCATTGTGCGTGTGAACACCGTTAGAGCGAAGACCTGGCATTAGCCTCCTGCGGCCAGCAGACGCAATGGGGATGTGCGCCTTAACCGCAAATGCCGTCTTAATATCAAAGCACTGCGAGTGATTGAAGGGTGAGCCTTCCTTGGAGAATCTGATGAAGTACCAGTAAAGAAAACTCCAATCGAAGCTGAGCGGGTATGCCACCAAAATAGGACGCCCAGCTCCCGCCAGTGCTGACACCCATTTGGCAGCCTCAGTCATGACGGTAGCGGGAAGTGTGCCCTCTCTTAGAAGTCGGTCGCGGTCCAACCCGTTCACCTTTAGCGCGTCGATTTGGAACTCATCCGATATAGGTCGAAGCTCGCGGTAAAAGCTCTGGGCATAGTCTTCAGGTCGCGAAAAAGTTTTGCCGTCGAACGTGCCCGCCAAGACCAATCCAAACGAGAGCATGGAGAACGGGCCGGGAATGGGCCCGTCGGTTTCGACGTCGGCGGAGAAATACACGTCCAGCACCGCCGACCCCCCTCCTGTAGACACAAGAGGGGCTGGTTCCTTTTCGCTGCCGCGCAAATGCTCCACTATCGTGCCCATGTTGTCAGATGATACCAACATTCCCCCGAGGCTGAGCCAGCTATTGCCCGCAACGCGTAACCCTATGGTAATGATTGAGATTCTCGCAACCATCCAGGACAGACTTCGCAGGAGCACGGATTTTGATTGCGTTTTCCACAACGGCATTTGGGGCTTCAAAGCGCCGGCAGGAAAATCCTGGTGGAAACAGCCGCTCACGCACCTGCGGTAAACTAACAACTGGCAGGAGGACCGGGCGGTCGCTGCCGGAGGCCTTTGAGCAATCGAGGGCTGCCGGGGGAGGAAAGTCCGAACTCCGCAGGGCAGTGTGCCGGATAACGTCCGGGACGTGGGCCTCAAGAACCCATGGACGGCCAGTGCCACAGAAAAGATACCGCCTCGGCTACCCCTCCCCGCTTCTTCGGATGCGGCCGGAGGGCCTCCCTGGAAACGCAATACCCGAGTTGGCCCGGCTTGCCGGGACCGCTCGCCGTTGCCGAAACTCCAGCGCCGGGGTAAGGGTGAAATGGTGCGGTAAGAGCGCACCGCCGCGGCGGTAACGCCGCGGGCAGGGTAAACCCCACACGGAGCAAGACCAAATAGGGAGGGAATCGCCCGCCAAGAGCCAGGCGGCGTTGCGCATCGGCCCGATGCGCCCAGGCGGCTCTGGCGGGGCCCCCGGCGACAGGTCTTTGTCGCTGGGGTGCCTCGAGCAATGGCCGGAACCTCCGGGTAGGTCGCTGATGAACGTCCGCGGCAACGCGGCGTCTAGAGGAATGACCGCACACGACAGAATTCGGCTTACAGGTCTTCTTGCCGATAAGCTTTGTCGTATCCAGACAGCCCCCGCCGGGAACCATCCCGGTCGGGGCTGACCATTTTCGGCGAGTCGGCTGCCTTGCTTTACCATCGATTCATGCTGCGCGTTAAACTGCTCGACCCGGCCGCCCGGGCCCCTCAAGTCGCCCACCCTGGCGAGGACCTGGGCTACGACCTTTTTGCGCTTGAAGCCACAGTGCTCAGGCCACGCGCCACTATACGAGTGCGCACCGGCATCGCCGTCGAAGCCCGCCATCCCGCCACGGGCGCGCCGCTGGGCCTGCTGGTGCGCGACCGTTCGTCGATGGCGGCTCGTGGCATTGCCACCACCGGCGGCGTTATCGATGCCGGCTACCGTGGCGAGATTCTGGTGCTCATGACCAACCTGGGCGATGCCCCCATTGAGCTCAAGGCCGGCGAGAAGATTGCGCAGATGGTTCCTGTCCCCGTTCTTACCGGAATTGTCGAGCGAGTGGAGAGCCTGGAAGACTCCGCCCGCGCCGAAAAGGGCTTTGGCAGCTCGGGGCGGTAGCGGAGCCCAGAGCGAATCCCGCGTTTAGCTCTACAAGCAACAAATCTCAACCATTCGCGTTTTGAAAGGGCTCAGCCGGGTACCGGGGCGTCGGGGTGCCCTCTGGGCCGGGCCGGGTGCCGTGCCGCAAATGGCGCAAACGACGTCGGCTTTTAGCCCCCGCGCGGGATTCTCCATGCAGCCTCTTCCACGGTTGACTAACCCATCCTGATGAACCGCATGGCCGCCGAGTTCATGCAGTAGCGCAGACCAGTCGGGGGCGGCCCATCGTCAAATACATGCCCCAGATGCGCGTCGCACAGCCGGCACGACACCGCGGTGCGCACCTCCATGAGACTTCCGTCGACGGTCTTCACAACATTCTCTTCCGCGATGGGCTGCCAGAAGCTGGGCCAGCCGGTGCCGGAATCGAACTTGGTTTCCGAGCGGAATAGCGCCAGGTCGCAGCAGATGCAGCGAAAGAGGCCGCGGTCATGAAGATTCCAACTGTTGCCGGTGAAGGGCAGCTCGGTGTCGGCGTGGCGCGTGACCGCATAGGAGGCCGGGGAGAGCATCTTCTTCCACTCTTCGTCCGTCTTGATGACGCGTGGAACGGTGATCGTACCAATCTGCTTTCCGTCCGCTGAGAACTCTACGATGGTGACGGTCTTTGGACCCTCGTCCGCAGTCATTGGGCGCGCCGCCGCGATGGTGCTCCGCCGCAAACCCCAAAAAGCCGCTGCGCTCACCGCGGTCGCGGCAGAGACGATAAAAGCGCGACGGCCGAATCGCTGCACCAGGCTTGGTTCGTGCGCCTCAATCGGCCCGGACAGTTGTTCCAGGTTGTTCTCCACGATCAATTCTCTTTTCAGCTCGCACGGGGAAGTTCGAATGCTCGTCGCACTCTTTTGTTAGAGCGTAAACGCAGTGAGAAGGTTACAAGAATCGGCCGAATCAAGCGCGGACTTTCAACAAGACAAGATAAGCGGCCATGCAGAAGAGGCCTTTTCCTCGTGGAAAAAGCCTCTTCTGCATGGCCGTGTCTCGTGGTGAATCGGGACCCGTTTCAATACCGCTGCAAGAACTCAGGATCCACGGGATTCTCAAACAGCGAAGCGTCCCTGGTCACAATGGTCAGCCCCGAAGGCGTAACAAAATAGCGCCGCTTATCCTCGACCGGGTCGTAGCCGATGATGGTGCCCTCGGGAATGTGCACATCGCGGTCGATGATGGCGCGGCGGATGCGGCAGTGCCGGCCAATGTTCACGTGCGAGAAGATGACGCTCGCGTTCACCTCGGAGTAGGAGTTGACGCGCACATCTTGCGAAAGCACAGAGTTGGACACGGAGGCGCCGGAGATGATGACGCCGGCAGTGATGACCGAATCGACCGCCGTACCGGTGCGGCCCGGTTCGCCGAAGACGAATTTGGCCGGCGGATACTGGCGCACCCTGGTGCGGATGGGCCAGCTTTTGTCGTAGAGGTTGAACGTCGGCGAAACCGAGCACAGGTCCATGTTGGCGTCGTAGTAAGCGTCCAGCGTGCCCACATCGCGCCAGTAGAGCGCCTGCTGCTTGTTCTCGTCCACAAAGCTGTAGGCGATCATTTTCTTCTTGCCCAGCAAATTAGGCAGGATGTTGTGGCCAAAGTCGTGCTTCGAGTTGGGGTCCTCGGCATCGGCGATCAGCGCCTTGAGCAGCACCTCGGTGTTGAAGATATAAATACCCATCGAGGCATCCACCGCGTCGGGATTGAACGGGGACCGGAACGTGGTCGTCAACGGCTTCTCCTGGAAACCGAGAATCTCTCCCGTCTTTCCCACCTCGACAACGCCCAACTGCCTGGTTTGTTCCGGGGGAATCGGCAGCGTGGCCAGCGTGACCTCGGCGTTGGTCTCCTTGTGGTGACGCAGCATCCGGCTGTAGTCCATCTTGTAGATCTGGTCGCCGGAGAGGATGAGCATGTACGTGGGCTGTTCGCTGCCGATGGAATAGATATTCTGGTAGACCGCGTCGGCTGTGCCCATGTACCAGTTGGAGCCGGTGCGCTGCGTAGGAGGCAGCAGTTCGAAGAACTCGCCCAGTTCCTGGGCCACAATGCCCGTCCATCCTTCGCGGATGTGCCGGTTGAGCGAGAGCGCCTTGTATTGGGTGAGGATGTAAACCCGGCGCAGGCCCGAGTTGATGCAGTTGGAGAGGGTGATGTCGATGATGCGGTAGTGCCCTCCGAAGGGCACGGCCGGCTTGGCGCGATCACGGGTAAGCGGAAAAAGCCGCTCCCCGGCTCCGCCCGCAAGCAATACTCCAAGAGTCTCTCTCATATCGGTTTGTCCCCGCCTTCGTTTTCGTTCCTGTTCGGAGTATGAATGCTAAGGGGAGCAGCGCTGCTCAGACAAGCGTATTCTGCGGAAACGCAATTTTTCCCCGAGCCTCACCGAACGGTGGAGAATACCACACGCAGATGAACTTGGCAGCCCCCGGGTGCATCTTCATTCCTGGATACGACGCCCTACCGCTTTTTCTTGAACTTGTATTCGATGCCGGCGGAGATCGCGAAGTTCACATCGAACTGGGTGACCTTGGGCGCGCTAGGGCCTGAAATGCTGTAGTAGTGCGTCATCACCGCGTCGGGTGTGACGCGAAAAACCCAGCGCGCTGAACGGTTGAGGTCGAAATGGCCGCCAACGATCGCCGCGGGAGCGAACTGGTCGCTATAAAAATCCACCAAATACGGAGGCTTTCCCAGCAAGTCCTTCTCGAAGCTGCCCTTCACGCCGCCGAACATGGCGTGGGCCAGGATGGCGCCATGCTTGTTGTGCGGACCCAGCCATTCAGCGCCGCCCACGGCAAAGACCTCGCTGACAAACGGACCCTTGATTGGTCCCCCATTCGTATTCGCTGTGTTGGGCGCCGTGCCGCTGGTGCCGAGATAGTATCGGCCCGATCCCTCCACGGCCCAGTGCTTGCTGAACCAATAGGAGCCGTCCAGATCGAGGCCGCCGAGATTGGAACCCTGCAGCAGTGTCGGACCGGCCTTCATGTGGTCGTAAGCTGCGCCCACGGAAAGGTCAAAGCGGTTGTCATAGCGCACATTGGCCAGCGGATCGATGGTCATGTACGTGCCATTCCCGCTGCCCCCCGACTGAGTTGTCTGGGCGGGAGCCACCTGCGACTGGGCGCAAGTTCCGGCACAGAGAGTAAAGGCGATAACGGCGGCAAGAGAGGCGGGCAAACTGACTGGAAGACGCATCACCTCCCAGCTTACAGGACCGCGCCGACAGGGGACAATCCAAAAGGGGTTCATTCTGTTGGGTCTAGAACGGGTTGCACAAACCGGGCTTTGAAAGGGCACGGCTTCAGCCGTGCCGCAACAGGCACATAAAGCCTGGGCTTTAGCCCCTGAGGGACGTTTTTTCTCTGGTCGGGCAGCATTTATGCAAGCAGTTCTAGGGTTCACAATATTCAGACTGCCGAGTCCACACAAGGTAACGCGCCGTCTTCAGGGTTTCGATGAAGGTTTCAACACCGGCTCCAAAATCGGATTGCGGCTCCAATGGCGGCGCGGCGTGGACCCGCCATTCCAGTGGCAGGCGGCTGAAAATCATCCCGGCGCGGGGCAGGTGGACAGCGGAGGCGACGACTTCTGCAGAGTGCCATCCGTGGGCTTTCATGATGCGTTCGGAGTAGCAGGCGTTGTGGATCGTATCCCTGGCCTCCCCCTCCACAAGAATTGCGGACTCGGGAATGCCCTGGGCTTCTGCGGCGCGGGCCATGACGCGGGCCTCGACAAAACGGTTGTGGGCCGCTCCGCCTGTGAGGATGAGGCGTGGAGCGACGCCGCGGTCGTACTCGTGAACAGCCTCGGTGACGCGGGCCAGTTGATTCGGCGTCGGATTGCCGTCTTCATCGGCCGGAGTGCCCAAAACAATGATGGCGTCGAAGCGAGTGAGCGAGGTATTCGAGGTGGGCGCGACGTGCCGCTCGATAACCGCCCAGGCTAGCAGGGCCAGAATAACGATGGTGGCGGCGATGGCCAGTCGGGCTGGCCACCGCTTCGGCTTGCGGCGGCGAGTCGGCCGGCGGGGCGGCTTGGGAGCCAAGAAGACTTCCTCCTGGTTTGAGTCTAGTCCCCCGCCGGCTTCGCCGACTCACGGGGCGATGAAACTGCGTCCGTCGCCGCCGCCGCTAACTTGCTAACTCGCTATGCCCGCTTCAGCGGGCGCTAACTCGCTACAATGGCCTGAACACGCTGTTGCCTTCTTGCACCGCAATCCAAATCTTGTTTCTTTGTAGCTCGAAAGCGATCAGCCCACATCCGCAGCCACGCCCCATTCGGAGAAAACAAAATCGTTCAACGGCTTACGCTGGCGCGGCGCGACCTCCTGGGCGAGAAGCTGCTCGTTGGCCAGGGCGGCGGGCTCGCCTTGATAGCCGAGAGCGATAATGGCGCCGAGGGCGAATTCCTCAGGAATCTCAAGGGCTTGCCGGGCAGCGGCCTCGTCGAAGCCGGCCATCTGGTGCGTGGCCAAGCCAAGGGCAGCGGCCTGAAGCGTCAGGTAGGATGAGGCCGCGCCCAGGTCGTAAAGGGCATTGCGGTTCGGGGCGTCGTTGTGGCTGAACTCGGTCCTGGTTGCTCCCAGGATCAGTACCGGCGCGGAACCGGCCCAGCCTTGATTAAAGGGCATCAGCGAGCCGAAGATCTTCTTGTAGGTCACAGAGTTGCGGGCCCCAACCAGAAAGCGCCAGGGCTGTTCGTTGTACGAGGAAGCTGCCCATCGCGCCGCTTCAAACACGCGGGCCAGGTCGGCGGCGGACACATCGCGGTCAGAGAACGCGCGCGGGCTCCAGCGTCCCTGGATCGCGGGCAACACACCGTCGACTGTGGCGGCTTTTTTCAGATTACTGACTTCTGCGGCGGATAGCGTCATGGGAAGGCTCCTTGATCAAAACGAAGAAAGTCGACTGCCTTCCTTTGATTCCGGCGGCGAGTGGAAGATTCGGGCAAAAGGCTGCCATCAGCCCCTGGCTCTTTGCTCGTGCCTTTCAAAAGCTCCGTCGACTACGCTGCGCAACGTTCAGGATGACAAGCAGCGCTCACGGATAGATGCGGTGCAGCGTCCGGGCGAAGGGGATAGTCTCGCGCACGTGGTCGAGGCCGCAGATCCAGGCTACGGCGCGCTCGATGCCCATGCCGAAGCCGCTGTGCGGCACGCTGCCGTAGCGGCGAAGGTCCAGGTACCACTCGAAAGCTGCTTTGGGTAAGTTATGTTGCTCGATGCGGCTGTTGAGCAACTCATAACTTGACACGCGCTGGGAGCCGCCGATGATCTCTCCGTAGCCCTCCGGCGCCAGAACGTCGACGCAGAGAGCCAGGTTGGCATTGATCGGGTCGGGCTCCATGTAGAACGCCTTCACGTTGGCGGGGTAGCGATGCACCATCACCGGCCGGTCGAACTGGCTGCTCAGCCAGGTTTCGTCGGGGGAGCCGAAGTCGTTTCCATACTCGAAAGGCTGCTCAAGCTGGCCGGTTTTGTGCGCCGCATTGAGCATCGCGGCGGCATCGTCATAAGTCAGGCGCGGGAACGGCGGTGTAATTGCTTCTAACTTGTTTGGGTCGCGGCCGATCACTTGTAACTCCGAAGCCCGGTTCTTGAGGACGCTCTGGACAATGTGCGACAGAAAGTTCTCGGCTAACTCCAGCAGCCCGTCAAGATCGCAATAAGCTACTTCCGGCTCGATCATCCAGAACTCGGTCAGGTGACGGCGGGTCTTGGATTTCTCGGCGCGGAAAGTGGGGCCGAAGCTGTAGACCTTTCCTAAAGCAAGCGCAGTCGATTCGATGTAAAGCTGCCCCGATTGAGTCAGGTAAGCCGGGTCGCCGAAGTAATCGACCGGGAACAGCGTCGATGTGCCTTCACAGGCGGCAGGCGTCAGGATAGGCGGGTCGGTCCGAATGAATCCGTTGCTGTCGAAGTACTCGGCCGCCGCTCTCATGATCTCGGCCCGTATGCGGAGAATGGCGGACTGCCGCGGCGAACGGACCCACAGGTGGCGATGCTCCATGAGGAAGTCGACGCCGTGCTCCTTGAGGGTGATCGGGTAGGGGTCCGACTCGGGGACGCGCTGGACCACCTCGATGTCGAGAACGTCGAGCTCGTAGCCGCCCGGCGCCCGCTTGTCGGCGCGAACCTTGCCGGTGACGATGACGCTGGACTCCTGGGTCAGGCCCTTGAGGGCTTCGAAGACCTCGGCAGGCACGCTCTTCACATGAGCGACGCCCTGGATGGTTCCTGTGCCGTCGCGAAAGATGGGAAAGAGCAGCTTGCCGCTTTCGCGCAGGTTGTAGAGCCAGCCGCGAAGCGTGACGGCCTGGCCTTCATGCTGGCCGAGCGTAGCGATGGTCGCCACCGGCGGTGGGGCAGGCGCCGCTTGCGCGGCAGGAGTTTCCGAGACGTTTTGAGTGTTTGGATCTTCGGGCATTGGGTTCCTTGGTGGCCGGAATTAGCTTCTTCGGCCGGCCTTTCTAGTTCTACAGTTGCACACCGGAGATTCCGGAGGGAGCAGGGGGTTTCAACCTCCTGAAAGAGTGCGAAATGACAGGGCCTTTAGGCCCGGACTCTTGTCACTTTTCTCGCAAAGACCGCAGGTACAACTGTAGTACTAGGATAACCCTCGGAACTGAGGATCGCGCGGGCCTGGATCACGCGCAGCTTTGAAGGATTGGTTTAATGAGATGGGAAAAATTTTTGACCTGAGTAACTTTTTGTCCGGGGAAACCGTCTCAATTTGTACGGGCGCGTCGATGCGCGGGCAGGAGGGCCAATGGGCGAGCCGGCGGTTGTGAAGAGCGAGGAGGTGCAAAAGAACCAGATCGATCCGGAGACTGCGGAACGATTCATTGCCGAGAAACGAATCGGCGAGCGCATCAAGCGGCTGCGGCTCAAGAAGTCGATGGGGTTGGTGGAGTTGGGCAAGCACACTGGCTTGTCGGCGAGCTTTCTTTCGCAGCTTGAAACCGGCCGCGTGGTGCCGACCTTGCGCAACCTGGCGCGGATCGCGATGGTCTTCTCAAAAGATTTGTCATTTTTCTTTGAGAGTGAGCCGCAGCCGGTCTTCAGAATTCACCGGCGGAAGGAGCGGGTGAGGCTGCCGCAGACCGGGGTCGAGCCGCCGACTTATTTCTTTGAGAGTCTCGGCTATATGGTTCCCGACCGGTACATGGACCCGTACTTTGCGGAGTTCGTTCCGTTGACCAGGGAGATGGCGCCCAAGGCGCACATGCACCCGGGATTTGAGTTCTTGTATGTGCTGGACGGTGAGCTGGAGCTGCACCACGGGGACCAGGTGTGCACGCTCGAGGCGGGCGACGCAGTGTACTTCGATGCCAGCACGCCGCATTCTTATCGGTGCGCGGGGAAGAAGCCGGCGACGGCGATTATTGTGACTATGCATCAACCGCTTCAAGGGCAGGCGATGCCACTGCGGGGCGCGAGCGCGGGATTGGCATTGAAGGTTGTGCCGGAACTCAAGTAGCCGCGCCCTGCAATCAGGCCGTACCAGTGTCCTGTCTTTAAGGGAGAGTGCACGAACAAGTGCTTCAACGGCGTGGCATCGTGTCAGGGCACGACCGGGGTACCGGGGCGCCCTTTGGGCCGGGTCGCGTGCCGTAGGCGTCTGGAAATGAATTCGGGCTTCACAGGCTGCGGAAAAACTCGACTCAAAGGCCCGAAGGTGTCAGGGCACGACTTCAGTCGTGCCGCAAACGCAACAAGACAAACGTCGGGCTTTACAGGCTGCGGAAAAACTCGTTCGGGCGGTAGGCCAGGGATTCATCCCTGGCATAAGATCAACAGAATCAATGCGGGCTTTAGCCCCTGAGGGATGCTTTTCGTCGCATTTAACCCAGATCAGGGGTTTTTCCGCAGCCTGTTTAGCCCCTGGGGGACGGGCTTTGAAATTCTTCACCGCAGGCTGGCCTTTTTCCGCAGCCAGTTCAGCCCCTGCGAGGAAGGTCTGCATTTCCGTCGCCTGCTTTTGTAACCAATGTCTGAGGCAGAACCCTGCATCCCCGTTTCATTTGCTCAGGGCCACGTCCACCGCGGGAATCGATTCATAACTTACAAACGCCAGGTTCTTGCTATCTGGAGCCCAGAACGAAACATTCATCGACCCATCGCCGCCGACAAAACTGGTCAGCACGCGAATCTTGTTGTCAGCCGTGGACAGGATGCGCAGCTCCACATCCTTGTTGGCGAGATGGCCGGCCGTGCCCTTTCCGTAGGAGACAAACACAATCCACTTTCCGTCGGGCGAGGGGTGAGGCGTCCAACTGTTGAGGCCGTCGAAGGTGATCTGCTCGGGCTGGGCGCCATCGGGCTTCATGCGCCAGATCTCCATCGAGCCGCCGCGGTCGGAATTGAAGTAGATGTACTTCCCGTCGGCAGAGTAGTCGGGGTCGTCGCTGATGCCGGTGCCGGTAGTCAGAGCGGTTTCCGCTCCGCCCTCAACAGGGATTGAAAAAATGTTGCCGGAGCCGTGACTGGGACGAGTGAAAGCGATGGTCTTTCCGTCGGGCGACCAACTGTGAAAGTAGGAATCCGGATGCTCGGTGAGAATGCGCGGCGTGCCTCCGCCGAATGGAATGATGAAGACGTGTCTTCCGGGGTAAGCAGGCGTGGTGCAGGTGATAGCAAGCAGTTTTCCGTCGGGTGAAAGACCGTGGCTGCCGGTGCAGCCGCTTGCGTCCCCAGTGTCAATCCGCGTTGGCGTTCCGCCGTTCACCGGAATTGTGAAGATGTTGCCGCCGCCATTGAAGATGAGGTCGAGATCGTCTTTCGTCCAGTTGGGAGCTTCGAAGCGGCCGCGCTCGGTGTAGACAATCTCGCGGCGCGTGTTGTCGGTGGCCGCTATAGTTTCGAGCGTGCTGAATAACACCGGCGTGTCCGCGGCGGGCGGGGCAAGTTCTTTGAGCTCGACATTGGAGAATGTGGCAGTCTCAACAACATTCTTATCGTGGGAGCAAAGGCCGATGCCGACATAGAACGGCCCGTCGAGATGGAGCTTGATTGACGCGCCCGCGGGATGCAGCGGCTCGCCTACCATGGATAAGAACATGGTCACGGTATCGCCGCGCTTTGTGAGGCGAAGCCGCCGAGGCGCAGCGATATTGAGCTCGATACCATTGGTCTCAGCGCCCTTCGCGGCGCGGGATTGCAAAGCCGTCAATCCCACTCCGTGCAGTGCGGCATCGGCGTAGACGGCGTCCGCGTCGAGTGTCTGGCGAAAGATCAAAATCGCTTTCCGGTGCGGATTGTGTTCGCCGGCGGTGACTGGGAAGCCGATGTCCGCGCTGAGCGACAGATTGCCGGACATCTTTTTCCACACCAGATGAAAGCCGTCGATGGTGGACCAGAGATTCGTGCCCGCGGCAGTGAGCGTGTAGACTCCGGTGGCCGCATCGTACACGGCGGTTCCGGCAGGGGTCACGCTCCCAACATCCGACTGGCCTTCGAACATGCCCAGCGAGTCGGACGGGGATTGCGCGGTTAGATGCGCGCTGGAAAGGCAAACAGCGAAGACGAAAAGGAGGAGCGAAAACAGCGAACGGGTGAAGCTTCCGGTCATGGGAAATGCCTCGACAGAATTCGATTTACAGATTCCGTGACGCGAGGAATCCCCGTTCGCACGGCGAGCAGAATATAGGTTCGGCAGGTGACGTTGTCAACCGGGCTTTGAGGGCTATCGAGGCGTAAAAGGCACGCGATCCTGTTTGCAAATTGCCTTGATGGCGGGCCGCGCCGTCATCGGGCCTGAGGGAAGTCCTCCCCCTGGCGAGATCCACTGCCCCACCATCGTGAAGCGGCGCAGACCGGGCAGGGTATTCGGCAGAGGGCTGAATCCGGCGCCGGGGGAGAGGAGCCAGCCTTCCATGCTTCCCGTCCAATTGCCTGTATAGCGGATGATCGTGGCCGGGGTTGAAACATCGACGACTTCAATTGCCTGGCGAATGCCTGGCACTATCCTCTCCAAAATGGCAATCACCGCCTCGGCCACGCGATGCTTCACGACTGGTCATGAAGCCGTTGACGTAAACAGCTTCCTATCGCCCGGTTGAGGCCGGTTGCGATGGCTTGGCCGCTTGCAACTTGGCCAGCGCCTTGCCCACGCGCTTCCTGAAAGTGCTCTCGTCGTCAACCATGTAGCCCGCGTCCGGCGACTTCACGTTCATCTCGCAACCGGCGTCTTGCTGATTCAATGTGACGGAGTTGACTCGGACCCGCACCGCTCCGGTAACGGTGTAAGAAGCCGTCATCTCAGAATCGTCGGAGGTCATGATCTTGTAGTCCCCGGGATTTCCCAGGGTGATGGTGACGGCGTCCCATAACTGGCTGCAAGGAACGGGATAAACATCGTTGCGGGCTTTGCCGAATGCTGGAAGAGCGGGAAGAAGCAACAGCAGAGTCAACACCATACGTCTTGCCATGGTATGTCTCTTGATACGACGTGCCGGCTGAATTTTCAAACCCAGAATAAGCTTCTGGAATGATTCCGGAATGTAGCTAGAATTATACCCCCGGCCTTACCGCCAAATTACTGACCTTGATAACCCCTTGGGCTCCGCGGAACAGCGAGCTGTCAGCCAGGTCATGGATACTGTCGAGTTCGCCCAGTGCCGAGGTTTCCCAACTGGTAGCTTCCGGTTAGGCGACGATTCGACCAAAGAGACAAATTTGCCATACTATACTCAATGCAATGACTTACAGAGTAGTCCAATGCGCCATTCTTGGATGTGCTGTCTTCCTTGCCTTCTTGAAGCCGCTTTCGGCGCAAAAGGACGGGATAGCACCTCAGTTCGATCAGTTCCCAGTCGATGTATACCACGGACGCATCAAAATCCCGCGAGAATTCCATAAAGACACAGACGGGCTTTGGTTAGACGACGCTGGCAAACCGGCTTCCTCTCCGCGAGTGAACTTTGCAGGGGAATACTACCTTGCAGGTCATTCGTGTGGGACATGCTGTCGCTATTACACCCTAAACAATCTTCGGATTGGCGGTGTAAGTAGTCAGGTCAACATGTTCGATGCGGGTGAGCCAACTCCGATCACAAAAGACGGGCACACGTACATTCCAATCCTCTTCTTCAAGCCTGGCAGTCGGCTGCTGATCGTTCAATACGAATATGATCTGTGCACGCCCGTGAAGCACAACAAATGCAGGCAGCGCCACTTTGTTTTCGAGGACGGTCGCTTTCGCTCACTTTCGAAGACACTACAGTCATGCACCATCGAAGGTCAGGAGCCCGAATAGGCCACGCTACTCTTACTGCCTATCGGTCCTGGGTGTGTGACCGGCCACCCGTCAGTTACAGCCTGTGAATTACCTGGCCCGCCATTCTCGCAGAAGACACTCCCCGACCAGAGACCGGCATCAATCCCGAACCGTGGCGAAGTAATCGGCCACCTGCAGCCAGTTATCCACGCGGACGAATCCGGTTGCGGTCAAGTTATGCGGCGCTGTGTAGAGAATACCCTGGCCTTCAAAGCGCAGTAAGTTGCGGGGCAGGTCGTCGATAAGATAATCGGCGCGAAGAATGGACTTGTTGCCGCAGAAGACGTAATGCGTCGGCGGGATGAAAGGAAAGTGGCGCTGCAGCCAGCGATACTTCGGCCCCAGCGAGTTAGGCACGGTCATGGCCTGCGTGGCGATAAAAATTTCAAAGCGAGTGGAAAGGGCTTTGAGCACCGCCTGGGCGTCGGGCATCAGCGCCAGGTCCTCGAAAAAGTCTTCGGCGTCGAGAAAAGCGCGAAGCTGTTGCTGGCGATCGAGCGGGGTAATCTCCCAGAGCCCTTTGCCGGCCAGGTCCTGTGGAGTCACTTCTTCATCGAAGGTCTGATTGTAGCGGCGCAGGTGTTCGGCGAGAGTGTCCGCCATGACCTCATCCATATCGACACAGATGCGCTGCATGATCGTTCCTAAGCTCCGGCGGGATGGGTCTTGCGGATGCGCGGCCGAGCCGGGGGCGCGGGCTCAGGTTGCGGAGCCTTGGGAGCAGGCTCCATGGCCGGGTCCCAATAAATCAGGCGGCCGCAACTGTCGCAGGTGAGCAGTTCGCCCTCGCGAAGCTGGTTCCACATCTGCGGGCGAACGCCCATGCGGCAGCCGGTGCACTGCTTGTTATCGACGCGTACGATTCCCGTGCCGCGGGAGCCGGAGAGCCGGTCGTAGCGGACAAGAACTTGAGGCTCGATGAGCGGGCGAAGGGCCTCGCGTTCAACGTTGAGGGCCGCCAGTGCGGCGGTGAACTCCTTTTGACGGCGCGCAACGCGAGTGCGGATTTTTTCCAGCGCCGCAGCCAGGGTTTCCACGCCGGTGCGCGCCGCGGCCAGTGCCGCTTCCTGGGTCTCGGTGCGCTCCAGGCTGGCAAAGTCTTCGCTCTCCAGGCGCTCGGCTTCGGAATTGGCGAAGCCGATTTCGTGCTCGATGGCCGCAGCCTGCTCCGGAGTTTTTACGGAGTCGAGCTGGGTGCGGAAGCGCGCGATCTTCTGGCGATGCGCCGCTATCTCGCGATCCAGCCGCGTGCGCAGCAATTCTTCCCGCGCCAGCGCATCGGAAGCGTCGGCGGAATGGCGCTCGGCTGAGGTGAGAGCGACCGCGCCGTCTGCGATTTCGGCGGGGAGCGCGCGTAGCGCCAAGGTAAGGCGAGTGCGCTCCAAATCCACGTTTTGCAGCTTTATGAGGTTTTCAATTTGCGCTAGCATCCGTGTAATGAAGTCTACGGCATTTGGCGCGGAATGAGAAACAGAGATCAGAGATCAGGGGTCGGCGTTGCCGGCGTTACACCGCTGCGGCGGTTTCTGTTTTCAGATCCGTCTCACACTACAATTGCAGATCGCGCATTCCGGAGGGAGCCGGGGGCTTCAGCCCCCGGAAGCGAGCGCCAATTTGCTGGGCCTTCAGGCCCGGGCCCTTGCGCGAACCGGTGGGGACCCGCTTTCATGCAATACACAGCATTCGGCCGCTGAATGCTGCGAGAATGGTAGCGGGTCCGGAGGCGGGTTTGGCGATGCGTCGAACGTCTTTCTGGCGAAGGAATCGGTGGTTCATGTGGGTTGGCGGCGTGTTGCTGGTGGTCATAGCTGCCTTGGCCATTGTTGCGGCGGTGCTGGCGCACCGGGCTGAGCCTTATGTGCGCGCGCGCATCGTCGAGGGGCTGCATCAACGATTTCATTCGCGTGTGGAACTGGACAGCTTCCATTTGTCGGTGCGCAATGGCCTGGAGGGTCATTGGGGCGTATGGGCCGAGGGCCGAGGCCTGCGCATCTGGCCGCCCGCCAATGTTGTTGGAGTCGCGGTCCCAGGACCGCCTAAGGCTGGAACGGCCGATGCCAAGCCGCTCATCGAGCTGGCGGAGTTCAGCTTTCATGCGCCGCTGATCTATGAGCCGGGCAAGCCGTTTCACATCCTCGTTGTGGAGCTGCAAGGCCTGGATGTGGATCTGCCGCCTAAATCGCATTTTGAAAATCGATCTTCCGCGGCTGCCCCCTTGCAGCCGCCCGGCCGGCCCAATGCAGGCGTGCTGAGCGGCGGGGATTTGGTGCGATTTGGCGTGGACAGTATCGATTGCAGCAATGCGTGGTTGGTGCTCGAAACCAGCAAGCCGGGCAAGCTGCCGCTGCAGATCGAGATTGCGCGCTTCAAACTGACCGGCATTGGTTCGGGCAGGGCCATGGGCTTTGAAGCAGAGCTCACCAACCCGCGGCCCACGGGCGCGATCCACGCCACAGGAAGCTTTGGTCCCTGGAATTATGGCGACCCTGGGGAAACCCCAATCAAAGGGAACTACCAGTTCGATCATGCGGACTTGAGCGACTTCAAGGGGATTGCGGGGATTCTGTCGTCGACCGGGAACTACGAGGGGACTCTGCGCGACCTCACGGTAGATGGCCAGACCGACACGCCCGATTTTCGGCTTCGGCCGTTCGAGCATCCGCTTGCGCTGCACACAAAGTTTCACGCCAAGGTGGATGGGACCAACGGCGACACATGGCTGCAGCCCGTCGATGCGACGCTTGCGCACTCGCACTTTACGGCACAGGGGCAAGTCGTGCGCGTGCTGGTTGCGGAGCCCGGCGGTACCGGCCGGAAGCAGAGCCTGGGCCACGATATTGCGCTCAAGGTAAACGTGGACAACGCGCGCATCGAGGACTTCCTGCGCCTTGCCAGCCACAGCGAAACGCCGCTGCTCACAGGGTCGGTGACCGCGAAAGCCATGCTCCACATTCCGCCGGGGCCGGCGCCGGTGCACGAGCGGCTGCAACTGAGAGGGAACTTCGTGCTGGATCAGGCGCGGTTTTCGAGTCCCAAAATTCAGGCCGGCATCGAGCAACTCAGCCTGCGCGGCCTCGGCCGCCCTGGGGATTTAAAGAGAACCACCCCGGCCAGCATCGGCTCGCGGATGGAAGGGGACTTCGAGTTGACTGCCGGGGTCGTCAATCTGCCTTCGCTCACATATACCGTGCCCGGCGCGACCATCCAACTGAGTGGCGCCTACAGCGTCGAGGGCGGGGCGCTGAACTTTGCCGGAAACGCGAAGATGCAAGCTACGGTCTCGGAGATGGTGGGCGGTTGGAAGGGATTGCTGCTCAAGCCGCTCGACCGCTACTTGAAGAAAGATGGCGCGGGCACGGAGATTCCGATCCATGTAAGAGGAACGCGGGAGCACCCGGAGTTCGGGATCGATTTCAACCGCATGAAGGGCAAGTCGGCGGACCCCGCGGATGAGCAGAAACAGCCCGCCGTCGAGCGGTAGGCCAGGGATTTAATTCCTGGTATTAGGAACCGCCTGCAGAATTACCTTCAGGCTATAGATTGTGTCAGTCGTCCACCGGCTTCACCGACCCGCGGAGGAATGAAACTGCGTCCGGCGATGACGCCGCTAACTTGCTAACTTGCTATGCCCGCCTCAGCGGGCGCTAACTCGCTGCCATTGGCTGAACACGCTGTTGCCTTTTGCACTCTCCATTTTGCACTCTCAATGGAATGTTGCAAGAGGCTCTTAGCTCCGCAGAATCAGCGCAGGCCGGTAGGGATGGGTCTCCACCCATCCAATTGTCCCTTGAGGGAAGCCTCTCTCAAACTGCCCCGCTGCCAATCGTCGCGATCCACGCCGCTGAGCCTCCGCGGCATGAATCTGTTCCTCTCCCTTGCTTCTCTCACTCGATTCACCACGCCCCCGTGGTGTATCGTCCAATTCGTATGGCAACCAGTCCGAGCAGCGTCCCGCATCCCGCGCCCGAGGCGGAAGAGGTCTACCGCCGCTGGCTTCAGTTTCTCGATGACGAGTTTGTCCGCCACAGCTCTCCGGAGCTGCGCGCCGAGATTGTGCGCGGCCAGCTTTACCAGCTCTACCTGGGCCGCCCGCACGGAGGCAAGCTCAACCTCACCCTCACCTCCGAGCTGCCCACCAACATGCTCAGCCTCTCGCTCGATCCCGCCAACGTGACCCTCGAGGCCGAGCATTTCAGCGACCTGGACCGTGAGCGTTATGCCAGCCGCAAGCCGCTGCTTTGGTTCTGGCAGATGTTCGACCGCTCGCCCATCGGCCTCAACCACTGGCTGGGCCTCCGCTTCCGCTGCATGTTGGGCCGCCACATCTTCGACCATCTTGGCGCGGGCGTGAAGATCTATCACGGAGTCGATCTAACCTACGGCTACAAGCTGTCCATCGGCGACGGCGTAACCATTCGCCAGGGAGTTCTGCTGAACGATCGCGGCGGAATCACCATCGGCAAGGGCGCGATCATCGGCTCCTTCGCCCGCGTGTACTCCCAGACTTACGCCCCCGGCCACTACGACAAGGTCACGCTGGTACCCACGATCATCGGCGCCAACGCGCGCATTGGCAGCCACGCTATCGTGCTAGCCGGCCATCACGTGGCTCCAGGCGAAGCCGTCGGCAGCTTCCCTGCGGATCGGGTTTGAGAATTGAAGAAACGAGCACCAATGGAAAAAGGCCGCCTGAGGGCGGCCTTTTTCATACTTCCGGCGCTTTGAAGACATGCAAGCAGCGGTCAACGAAGCATACAAGAAGAATATTATCAGAGAGATGACAAACGGTCAAGCCAAATTCGCCTATGACCCGGCAAGTCTGGAGGCGCTCATTAAGTATATTTCGCTTGAGCGGCTTGCGGCCTATTTTGTCATGGCGAGGAGGAGTCAGGAACGCGCCATTCGTCTCTACGAAAGAAACACGGAGCTCTCTGAGGCCCTTTACGGAGTTGTTCAAGGGCTCGAAGTCACCTTGCGAAACGCTGTCCACAATGCCTTGAGTGCAGCTCATGGCGAGAAGTGGTACGAGAAGATAAGTCTTCTTGAAAGTGAGGCCGCAGCACTTGCTGAGGCAAAGAAGAACATTGCAGATCGAATCGAAAAGATCACACCTGGGCGTGTCGTGGCAGAAATGAACTTCGGCTTCTGGGTACGGCTTTTCTCCGGCGAATATCACAGAACGCTCTGGGGACCGTCATTGAGCAAGATTATTCCCATGAAGCTGGATCGCAGAGCGGTCTATGATCGATTGAAGGACATCAAGACACTTCGCAATCGAATCGCCCATCACAACCGCATCATCGGACGGAGCAAGACAATTGCGGTTCTCTACGCGGAGATGCTGGAGACAATTGGCTGGTTTTCTCCAGCCATGCGCCTATGGGTCGAACAAACCAACTGTGTAGAAGAGAGGCTGGCAAAGAAGTTTCCACCCGCCCCAAAGCCAACCCCTGTCCAGCCATCTACTGCGATAGCATCCGAAGCCCAGCGGCCGTCCCACAGCGATGCGGAGATTTCAAAGCGTGTGGCGGATGGAGCCCTGATTGAACTTAAGCCGCCAATGGAGATCTAAATGGCTAAAAGGTTTCGTAGCGATGCGATGGCCGCGATCCACGAAGCGGCGAACGACTTGTATTCAGTCGGCGGAATGGATCGCAAGACTATGCGCAAATTCGACGTTTTGTGCCTCACCCAGATTCAGGAAATGACGCCGGAGAAGATTCGCGCCTTGCGTGCCCGCGAGAAGGCGAGTCAGGCCGTTTTTGCGGCCTACCTGAATGTGACGCCAAGCCTGGTTAGTAAATGGGAGCGCGGTGAGAAGAATCCCCAGGGCACCTCCCTCAAGCTCCTTTCGCTGGTCGAAAAAAAGGGGCTTGAGACGATTGCCTGAGCCGGTGAGAGAACCCGCGATAATCTGGGACCACGCCAACGCCCTGCCCACTTCGCAGGGACCTTTGTTCCCCCGCCTTATCGTTTCTCCACTCGCCCTCCATGCTAACCTGAGGTTTCCAGCACATGGAGAGTACGTTTGCAGCAGTCCGATCTAATCAAGGCCGTATTCGAGTTCGTCATCCTCATTTTTTCGCTCTGCGTGCATGAGTGTGCGCATGCCTGGACGGCCTCCCGGCTCGGCGATCAGACCGCCCGCATGCAAGGCCGCGTCACCCTCAACCCCATGGCCCACGTGGACCCCATCGGCACGCTGCTCTTTCCCGCCCTCATGATCTTCGGACCCTTCGTCGGCCTCAGTTTCTTTGGCGGCATGTTGGTGGGTTGGGCCAAGCCTACTCCTGTCATCACCCGCAATTTCCGCCACATCGTACGCGATGACAACCTGACCACGCTGGCCGGTCCGCTCTCCAATCTGCTCATCGTGCTGGCTGCCTTTATCGTCCTGGCAGTCATGACCGTTTCCATGCCCAACGGGCGCATGATCGTTCTCTCGTCTTTCGTCAGCGCCCTGAGCCCGGCCGGCGAGGTTGCCCCGCAGCCGATGGTCCTGCTGTGTACGCTGGCCATTCTCATTAACCTGTCGCTCTTCATCTTCAACCTGCTCCCCATTCCTCCCCTCGACGGCAGCCACTTTCTGCGCAACGCGCTCCCCTACAACGCAGTGCAGGTCTACGACCGCATCGGCGGCTGGATCAGCTACCTGCTCATGATCTTTGTCGGCGGATTCATCCTCAGGGCGATTCTCGGTCCCGCCATCAGGCTGATCTTCGCGTTCCTCTACCATCTTTAGGATTCATCCCCTCTAGCATTTCGTGCGGTAGGCCAGGGATTCATCCCTGGCATAAGATCAACAGAATCAATGCGGGCTTTAGCCCCTGAGGTAAGCTTCTTTCGAACCAACCCACAAGACATCCGCAACCGCCTCCTCCCGCTACAATGGAATGTGCCCTCTTTGAGCGCAGTCTCAGAAAACGGCCGCACCCTTTTGGCATCTCCAGGAATCGACTGAAATCATGCCCGAACCAGCTATCTCATCGTCCCGTCCCCGCGTCCTCAGCGGCATGCGCCCCACCGGCAAGCTCCACCTGGGCAACTACATGGGCGCCCTCGCCAACTGGGTCAAGCTGCAGGATCAGTACGAGTGCTACTTCTTCATCGCCGACCTGCACGCGCTCACCACCGACTACGCCGACACCTCGAACATCGTCCCCAATACTCTTGAGGTAGCGCTTGACTTCCTGGCCGCCGGCCTCGATCCCCAGCGATGCACCATCTTCGTGCAGAGTCATGTAAACCAGCATTACGAACTGCCCCTGCTGCTGGGCATGATTACCCCGCTCGGCTGGCTGGAGCGCGTGCCCAGCTACAAGGAGATGCAGGAGAATCTCCTCAACAAGGACCTGACCACCTACGGGTTTCTAGGCTATCCGGTGCTGATGGCGTCGGACATTCTGCTCTATCAGCCGCAGTTTGTTCCCGTGGGTCAAGACCAGCAAGCGCACGTCGAGTTAACCCGCGAAGTGGCCCGCCGCTTCAACTTCTTTTATCCGGCAGGAAAAAATAAATTAGGGTTTAGCTATGCCCGGCTGGATAAACTCGTCGATGATAGTGACCAAAATCTAGCCAGAAAGTTAGGCGCTGAAGTAAAGGGTCACCACTATCACGTCATAAGTCCTTCCGAAGTCTATGACGCGATCGAACCTGACGTGCTCCCCGAGCCGCAAGTGCTGCTCACCCCCTCGCCCAAGCTCCCCGGCACCGACGGCCGCAAGATGTCGAAGAGCTACGGCAACACCATCCTGATGACCGATCCCGAGCCGGTGGTCCGCCAGAAGCTCAAGACCATGGTCACCGACCCGGCGCGCATCCGCCGCACCGATCCCGGCGATCCCGACAAGTGTCCCGTCGGCGATCTGCACAAAGTCTTTTCGACCGCTGAAACACTCGCCAAGGTATACGACGGCTGCCGCTCCGCCGGAATCGGCTGCATCGAGTGCAAAAGCTGGGCCGCCGATACACTGGTTCAGATCCTGGAGCCTCTCCAAACCCGTCGCGCCGGCTTCTCCGAGCCGCAGGTCAAAGAAATCCTTAAGGCCGGTTCCATCCGCGCGAGCGCCCGCGCCGAGCAGACGATGGAAGAAGTGCGCGCAGCCATGCAGTTGACACCGGCCGGCGAATCCAGCCGCCAGAAGGCGAATTAAGGAGCCTCTGGATTATCTGAATTAGTCGATGATTTGAAAGGGCACGACTTTAGTCGTGCCGCAAATGCAACAAAAAGAGCGTGGGCTTTAGCCCCTGAGGGAACGGACGGCAAGAAATCGGATCTCATCAGAGGTTCCTTGAATCGTTCGCACACCGCTTTGCACTGTGGATATCCTCTTTGAAAGGGCGCGGCCCAGCGCGTCAAGAGAACGTAAATGATCGAGAAGCCGGTCCCGTGGTGGCGAAAGGCCCTGAATTACGCACTTAGCGGAATTCGCTCGGGATTCGGACTTTTCCCCAAGCCAGCGAAGCCGGCTTCACTGGAAGCATCGTCGCTCCAAGAGGACAGATTTCTGAACAGCCCCGAACCAACCGTGGAAGTGGAAGAAGTATTGATAGAAGTGGAAGAAGCATTGACCGATCGTCCCGCCAATCCGGAAACTGTCGTCTCAGTCGCCGAGCTCGCGATTGAGCCCGTGCCCGCAGCCGTGGCCGAGATCACGGCTGCTCCAGACCCGCCCTCTGCTTCGGACGACGAGATTGTGTCACAATCAGCTTCCCAGCCTGCGGAGGCTGCAGAGCCTGTCGCCGAAAAAGTCATCGTTACCGAACCCGATCCTGTCGCCGAGGCAATTGAAATCGAGGAGCCCCCCCCGGCTATCGATGAAGATCCTGTTTCAACGGTGCGGGAGGTCGAGTCCATTCCCGTACAACCCGTGTTCTCCGATCCAGCCGAGCCGGACCAGGAACTGGCCGCCGAGCCCGTGCCCGAACTCGCTGCCGAAGAGACATCGATGCCAGAACCGCCTATTGAGCTCGCTGACCAGATTGAGGAACCTGCGGAGGAGCCATCGGAGCCAGGGGAGCCCGCGGTCGAACCTGTCCCCGAACCGGAGGTAGTTGTAGAGCCCTTCGCCGAACTGGAAGCCGAACCCGAACCTGAAGCTGAAGCGCTGCCTCCCACTGCTTCAGACCAACCCGCCGAGGCCGCGCCCCCGGCCGAACCTGAATCGCCGGCCAAACCGAACGAAGTAACCGAGCCGCCGCCTGAGCCCATAAGCCCGCCAATTGTCGAGCCCGTTGCCGAAGGCGCCTCGATCCCCGAGCCTATAGCCCAGCAAGCAGTAGCCGAACCAGCCCCTGTCGCCGAATCGGCCCCGGCCATCGTCGCAGTTCCCGAACCGGCCCCGCCAGCTCCGAGCGCCGTTGAACCCGCCGCCCAGCCGCCCGCCCAGCCCGCACCCGACCCCATCGCCGATGAGAAGGCCGCCGCCAAACTCATCGCCCGCCAAAAGAAGCTCGATGACGCCGCCGAGCTTTCACCCTTCTCGGTCATCGTGGGCCAGGTCTATACCGGCCCCCTCGACCTGCTTCTCGATCTGATCCGCCAGCAGGACATCGACATCTACGACATCCCCATCGCCAAGATCACCGCGCAGTTCCTGGCCTACGTCAATCAGCTCAAGGCCACCGACGTGGATATGGCCGGCGAGTTTATTTACACCGCATCTTTGCTCATCCACATCAAGAGCAAGATGCTGCTTCCGCGCTCGCCCGCCGGCCCCGACGAGACCCCAGAAGACCCCCGCCGCGAGCTGGTCGAGCGCCTGCTCGAGCACGAGCGCTTCAAGAACGCCGCCCAGATGCTGCAACAGAAGCAGATGCTCGAAGCCGCCACCTGGACCAATCCCGGCTTCCGCGAGTTCCAGGACGATGACGCCGCCGAACCCGAGATCGCCGCCGACACCGTCGACCTGGTCCGCATCTTCCGCGATATTCTCGAACGCGCCCGCAACCGCCCCGTCATCGACGTCCAGGAGGATTCGGTCACCGTCGGCCAGATGATTCAGTTCCTGGCCCGCCGCCTCACTCTTGAAGACAAGCCCATCGCCCTGCGCCGCCTGCTCAGCCACACCCGCTCCGAGCGCGCGCTGGTGGCCATGTTCCTGGCCCTGCTGGAGCTGGTCCGCCTCCAGGCCGTCCTGCTCCGCCAGGACCGCGCCTTCTCCGACATCTTCATCAAGAAGCACACCGGCTTCGACGCCGTAATGAACCAGGGCCTGACCAACGCCCTCGACGACTGGCGGTAGGTTCGGCCTCAATTTGCGGAACGATTGCCTGCGGCTGCTCCAGAAATCGGGACCCATCCTGCTGAAGCCTGGTTTGGCGTAGAATCGACAGAATGGAAGATAAGGCAAAAACCGGAATCGATCCCCTCGGACCCGTTTGGACAGAACTCCAGCAAACGGCCAAAAACAACCCCGCGCGGGCCAAGCAATTGGAGGCTATGAAGCGCGTGATGGAAGAGAATCGCGAGGTCCTGCAGCGTCTGGCAGACTCTTGATCCATTGGCCCGAGACCGCCTCAATTTCCACCGCGCCCTACGCTTCTTTCTCCACTCCCGCCCGTTCGGTGTAGAATCAAACCAGCAGAACCAGACTCCCCACTGGTTCACCGAGCAAACAACCGCGCAAGAATGTGGTTGTTGGGGTTTTATGGACGCCCAATTATCCCGCTGGTCTGTCTCCCACCACGCTTCATCCCCTGTCTATTCAATGCGTGTTTCTGCGGTTGATTCTCGACTATGGAGGTCCAGACGCTACCGGAATCTCTCCGGGCGCCTTGGAAACTTCTAATGGCCGACCTGGCGACACTAGTTGAAGTCATGCCCGCGAGCGGTCCGGTCGCGAGCGCCCCAAATTTGTATGGAAAGCAGAAGAAATCCTCGCGCAGGGCAGGCATTGCGCTGTTCCTGTTGGCGCTCACGAGCGGCCTCGGTTACATCGTCTTTCACGTCGCCAAAGACCTCGATACGGTCACGGTCACCAGTGTCTGGCCCTATCTCCTGCTTGGCCTGGCGCTGCTCATCGCTCTCGGCTTCGAGTTCGTCAATGGCTTTCACGACACGGCGAACGCAGTCGCAACGGTCATCTACACCCACTCGCTCGATCCCAACGTCGCCGTAGTCTGGTCCGGCCTCTGCAACCTCGCTGGCGTGCTTGCCTCTACCGGCACGGTGGCCTTCGCGGTGATCACGCTGCTGCCGGTCGAGCTCATCCTCCAGGTCAGCTCCGGCGCTGGATTTGCCATGGTCTTTGCCCTGCTCATCGCGGCCATCCTGTGGAATCTCAGCACCTGGTGGTTCGGGCTGCCCGCCTCAAGCTCGCACACCATGGTCGGTTCCATTATCGGCGTCGGCATTGCCAACCAACTGCTCAACATCCGCACCGGAACCTCCGGCGTGGATTGGGAACAGGCGATCAAGGTCCTCAAAGTTCTGCTCGTTTCCCCGATTCTCGGTTTCGCCGCCGCCGCGCTGCTGATGTTTTTGTCCAAGCGTCTTATCAAATACCCCTCGCTCTATGAAGCGCCCAAGGGCAGTCAGCCGCCGCCCTTCCCCATTCGCGCGCTGATGGTGCTCACCTGCACCGGCGTCAGCTTCTTTCACGGATCCAACGACGGACAAAAGGGCATGGGCCTCATCATGCTCATTCTCATCGGCACCGTCCCCACCGCTTACGCGCTCAATCACGCGGTCAGTCCCATGCAAGTCCAGGACTTCATCGCCGCTTCCGACCAGGCCGGCCACATCCTCGACCGGCATGTCGACAAGAACGCCCTGCTTGGCCCCGACGCCCGTCAAGAGGTCACCGACTACATTCGCACCAAGCAACTTCAGCCCGACACCATTCTTGCGCTGCGCGAACTGGTCGAAGATCTCAATCACGAAGTGGCGTTGTACAAAGTGTTCAAGTCCGTCCCCGCGCAGGACCAGACCAACGTCCGAAACGATATGTATGTTGCCAGCGAAGCGATTCGCCTGATGCAGAAGAGCGGCAGCCCGGCATTCACCGCCGCCGAAAACGCCGCCCTCAGCAACTACAAGAGCAAAGTAGACAAAGCCACCAAGTTCATCCCCGATTGGGTCAAGGTCGCTGTAGCCCTTGCCCTCGGCCTGGGCACCATGGTCGGATGGAAGCGCATCGTTGTCACGGTAGGCGAAAAAATCGGCAAGGATCACCTGACCTACGCACAGGGCGCAGCCGCCGGACTTGTAGCCATGGGCACCATCTTCGCCGCGGACAACTTCGGCCTGCCGGTCTCGACCACGCACGTTCTCAGCTCCGGCGTGGCCGGCACTATGGTCGCCAACGGCAGCGGCCTCCACCTTTCCACTGTTCGCAGGATTCTCGCCGCCTGGTTCCTCACTCTTCCCGCCGCGGCATTGCTTTCCGGAATGCTCTACTGGCTCTTCCGCGCCATCTCCTGAGCGTCTTCCGTTCCATTTCTCGAATAGCGTTCCGCCCCGTCTGACTTCGCGTTTCCATCCGCCGGCTAAACATCGCCTGCAATGCCCTCATGTCAATCGGCGAGCCCGCCGATGAACAATTCGGGGGAAAGTCCGCATGGCAACGCAACCAGCACCGGCAATCTGCCTCGTAGCCGCTCCGCAAAGAGTCGCGGGCGAAGTCCGCTATGTCGCACGCCAGCCGATACTGAACCTGCAGGGGCGCGTGCATGCATACGAACTGCTCTTCCGCAATGCTCCGGAAACGGTCCTCTACCGCGACGGGGACACCGCCGCGCGCACCATGCTCGACAATGCCGTGATCTTCGGGCTCGAGATGTTTACCAATGGTCTGCCTGCCTTTGTGAGCTGCACAATGGAAGCGCTCACCGAGCAGTTGGTGCATGTGCTTGCTCCCCGTCTGACTGTGCTGGCGATTCCATCCAGCCTGGAACAGAACCCCGCGCTCGTCGATGCCTGCCGCGAACTGAAGGACCAGGGTTTCCGGATCGCCCTGGATGACTTCAACACCAGAACAAGCCTCAAGCCGCTGATCGTGCTGGCCGACTACATCCGTGTGGATTACACGCGGCTCAATCCCGTCGAGCGCCAGCAATTGCGCCGATTGCATTCCACCTCCATTGCCATGGTGGCGAAAAAGGTGGATACGCAGGAGCAGTATCGGGAGGCCTGCCTGGAGGGCTTTACGCTGTTCCAGGGAAACTACTTCTGCCACCCCGTGCTGCTCAAAAAACATAAGGTGCCCGCCAGCCGTCTGTTTCACTTCGAGATTGTGAAACTGCTTCATCACGAGCCCATCGACGTGCGCAAGGTGAGCCAATTGGTGATGCGCGACGCCTCTCTCACCTTTCGCCTGCTGCGACTCGTCAACTCGCCGGTCTGCGCCATTCAGCAAGAGGTACGCTCCATCGAAGCGGCCATCCTCGTCATCGGCGAGGACACGTTCCGCCGCATGGTGTCTCTGGCCGTGCTCAGCGAGCTCAACTCCGATCGCCCCCCTGAGATTCTGCAAATGGCGCTATTGCGGGCTCGATTCTGCGAACTCGCCGGCCCCCTGTTCGGCCTCGACCCCGCCGAACAGTACTTGCTGGGGCTGCTGAGCCTGGTGCCCGCAATGCTCTGCCTTCCCATGGAGGAGCTCATTCCGTCGTTGCCGTTGCGCGATCGAGTCTGCGAGGCTCTTCAAGGCATCGTGAATCCCGAGCGCAGCCCGCTCTCGTGGCTTGAATTTCATGAACTCGGCGATTGGGAAGCCTGCGACGCCATCGTTCAAGCCAATCGAGCCGGCATTAAACAGCCCACGCCAGGCCAGTTGCTCCGGTTTTATGCTGACGCGGTTGTCTGGGCTGAAGCCGCGGTGCGCTGCGCCGTCTAAAAGCTCATCGAACAGGTAGCGCCGACCTCCAGGTCGGCTGTCGTGCGGGTCTCCTGACCCGCGCATCGCTGCTGAGAGCGTGTGCGCCGCCAGTAGGGGGCTGCGCGATTGCCCGCCAAGCTAGGCGGTCCAATCAGATCCCGCCAGCCGGCTGTTTACCGAGTGGTAATTTCCGACTAGGCGACTGTCGTAGCCGACAAAACGACCGGAGCTCAATTGAAAGAGTTGGCGGCGCAGTTCAGGGTTTGCCCCTGATGCATCCCGAGCCTGCGAATTGGATCCGACCGACGGCAGGTCGGCCGGATCCGTCAGAGGCAGGACTGTCTGTCGTGAGCGGATTGGAACAACGATGCACAACCATCGCCCCGTTCGCAATCGCACCCTCTAATACATCTGGAATCCATGGACGGCACCCTTCGTGTCGATGTAGAACCCGGTGACAACGCCCATTGGGCTGACGGTCATTGGCTCGGTGCCCTGCCCGGGAGAATTGCCAGCACCGGGCGCATCGAACCCGATCATTCTACCGCCAGGCGTGTAAAGGAATCCGTGATAGACACCGTTGTCATCCAGAGTGAAGCCGGGAACCTGATCCCACGGATTGATGCCCTGCGGGAAGGTACCATGCCCGTATCCCGAGCCGGCATTGGGAGCATCGAAGAACCTCACTTTCCCAGTCGCGGTGCGAAGGTATCCATGGAGGGTCCCATTGGTATCGGTATAGCCCCCGGACACAGTGCCGGATGCATTGACGGCTGTTTCATAGGTGCCTAAGCCGGGAATGGCTGCTCCAGGCCCCTCGTAGGTGGTGATCCATCCGTCGGGTTCGCGCAAATAGCCGTGTTCCGATCCACCCGCGTCGAAATACCAGCCGGCGATTGCGCCCTCCAGATTCATGCCCGTCACCCAGGCAACCGAGGTGCCGAGCCCAGGACCGGAGGCTGCATCAGGAACATCGAAGGTGATGATTCTTCCGTCGGGCTCGCGGAGAAACCCGTGATTCATACCGGTTGAATCAACAAAGCTGCCTGAGATCCAATGTCTCGGATTGATGTTGCCCGCAAATGTTCCTTGCCCCGCTGCCAAGCCGACGTTCGGGACATCGATCCGGATGAAGTCTCCTTCAGGAGACCGCATGAACCCGTGGTAGTTTCCTTGGGCATCAGCGTAGTTGCCAGTGCTCCAGCCGTCGGGGACCACTCCGTAAACCTGAGTTCCCTGTCCCGGCGCGGAGCCTGCCCATGGCGCGTCGATTTTCGTGAGTCTGCCTTCCGACGTGCGCAGAAATCCGTGATATACGCCGCTTGGATCCGTGTAGTATCCGAGGAGCATTTCTCCGACGTTGGCGCAATAGGCCCATGTACCTTGGCCTGCACCTGTCCCTGCGCCGGGTACATCGAAGCGGATGATCTTCTGTGCGGGAGCTTGAACCGCGAACGCCAGTATGGCGGACATCGTCATGGCGGCCAGTAGTTGCAAGCTCGGTGACTTCCGGTAGATCAGTCGACTGCTGTGCATAGTGTCCCCCTTCTTGATTTGCGACAGACTTGATTTGCGGGGGTTTGAACCCCGCTTGCGATATTCGGTAATCTGTGCGGTCCTAACGATCTTGGCAATGCACTGGCGATAATTTAAAGATAGAATTGCGGTCATCGCAGAAGTTATTGATAAGGAATGAACTAGACCGTTGCGCGCGGTGGGCGATAAACGGCCAAGGTGCACGTCTTGAACGTGCTAGAATTCCCCGCAGGAACCAACTGGGTAAGACTATGGTGACGCCGGCGAGCACGAATCAAACCTGGCGTTTCGGTGTCTACGAGGTCGACACGCGAAGGGTCGAGTTGCGCCGTGACAGCAAGCCGGTCAAGATTCGCGAGCAATCTCTCCTCATCCTGGTTCATCTCCTCGAACATGCCGGCGAGATCGTTACCCGCGAAGAATTGCGCGAGGTTCTGTGGCCTTCAGACACCTTCGTGGACTACTACCATAGCCTGAACACTGCGGTCATGAACCTACGCGACGCCCTGGACGACTCGACCGAAGCACCGCTTTATATTGAGACCATCCCCAAGCGGGGCTATCGCTTCATAGCTCCTGTAACCACGATGGGAAATCGGCCCGCATATCGGGAGGAGGTCCCGAATGGCGCGAGAAACGGTCTGACGTTCACAGACTCGCCGAATATCGGAAATGGAAATGAAGGGGTAGGGCCGCTTTCGGGCGCTGCGGAAGCTGCAGCCGGACCACCGTCTCAGACAGGAGGGCCCGCGCACGAGACGATTGCCGCAAACGCACCGGAAGTAGGAAAGCGGGTACTCCTGCGGAGGTGGATGCTTGCCGCCGCTGTTTTGGCTGTGGGCGGGGCCTCGGTGATCTGGCTATGGTCCCGGCATCAAACCAAGCAACTGACCAACAAGGACACCATTGTTCTAGCCGATTTCGACAACAAGACGGGCGATGCGGTATTCGATGACACGCTGAAGCAGGGACTTTCAGTGCAGCTTGAGCAATCGCCCTTTCTCGCTCTGATTTCCGATCGCAGAGTGAATGAGACATTAAAGCTTATGGGCCATCCCGCCGGGGAACGGTTGACGCTGGAGGTCACAACCGATGTCTGCAAGCGCACGGGTAGTAAGGCGGTGCTGAGCGGCTCGATTGCCGAGTTGGGTAGCCAGTATGTGATTGGCCTGAAGGCGCTGAACTGCAACACGGGCGATGTGCTGGCGGAAGCGCAGGAGCAGGCGGCGGGCAAGGAAGCGGTGCTCAAGGCTTTGGACGCGGCCGCGATCAGTTTGCGGCGCAAGCTGGGTGAGTCGCTAAGCTCGGTGGAGAAATACGCCACGCCGCTGGAGGAGGCGACCACGCCATCATTGGAGGCGCTGAAAATGTATAGCCTGGGACTGAAGGCCTGGGCTGCGAAAGGAGATATGGCGGCTCTGCCCTTCTTCAAAAGGGCTGTGGAACTTGACGCGAATTTTGCCATGGCTTACGCCTGGATAGCGTCTCTCTATCACGACCTAGACGAAATCGCTGGCACGGCCGAAAATGGACGCAAGGCTTACGCGCTGCGGGAAAAGGTGAGCGAGCGGGAGCGATTCTTCATCGAGTCAACCTACTACGATCTCGCGACGGAAGAGCTGGAGAAGGGGGCGCAGACCGACGGGTTGTGGCAGCGGACCTATCCAAGAGACGACTTGCCTTACATCCGGCTTGGATTTGTTTCAGCCACGCTAGGAAACTGGGATAAGGCATTGGAGGAATGGCGGGAGGCGCAAAGCCTCAATCCAGATGATGAGCTCATCTATAGTCTCCTCAGCTGCGCCTACATGAGCCGCAGCCGGCTGGATGAAGCGGAGGCGGTATACAAGCAAGCGCAGGAGCGCAAGCTGGAAGGCGAGCTCCTGCTCCAGAGCCGCTACTGGTTGGCATTTCTTAAGGACGATTCGGCGCAGATGGCGCAGTTGGTCTCAGCGGCCATGGGAAAACCCGGCACGGAAGACCTGTTACTGGCCATGCGAGCTGACACGCAAGGTTGGTACGGCAAGCTGAAGAGCGCGCACGAGCTGACTCTCCAGGCGATGGATTCAGCTCAGCGCAACGATGCCAAAGAAACGGCTGCGGGATATCAAGCAGAGGCAGCGTTGCGCGACGTGGAGTCGGGAGATCGGGAGCAGGCGCGTGCCGGGGCCAAAGCGGCGTTAAAGCTGGGCCCGAACCGCGATGTGCGAGTGATTGCGGTGCTGGCGCTGGCACGGGCAGGCGATACGGTAGCGGCGGAGAAACTGGCGGCCGAACTCGACAAGACCTTCCCGCTGGACACCCTCGTCCAGAGGTACTGGCTGCCCACAATCCGGGCGTCCGTCGCCCTGGAGCGCAAAGACCCGAACCGCGCAATCGACCTATTGAAGGTAGCGAACACGATCGAACTCAGCTCGGCTACAGGCGACCTCACTGTATTCCTGTGCCCGGTTTATGTGCGTGGAGAAGCTTACCTCATGCTCCACGACGGCAACCGGGCAGCAGCGGAGTTCCAGAAGTTCATTGACCACCGGGGAGTGGTGATGAACTTCCCGTGGGGCGCGCTGGCCCGGCTTGGACTGGCGCGTGCTTACGCCATGCAAGACAATAAGGCCAAAGCCCGCACCGCATATCAGGATTTCCTCACGCTCTGGAAAGAAGCCGACCCGGGAATTCCCATCCTGAAGCAAGCCAAAGCCGAGTACGCGAAGCTGCATTAGCTGAATAACTGCAGTCACCAATCCCCCTGCGCCCAAGGTGAACTGTTGAATGCAATTAAGGACGCTTGTCGAAGATTCTGGCTGAACCGCCATCCGTCAGTCGGCCATCCGTCAGTTACTCCTGAGTAAACAGTATAGCGGCTGAAGAACCCCTCCAAATTGGGTGGAAGAATAGCAACCTTCCGGAGCGGCCCCAGGTGGCAGCATAAAGTTCTACCGGGTGGCAGCCGGGTGCCCCATCCATCGGACGTCTTTGTTCTTGTCCGATGGGTGGGAGTCCGTAGAACTCCATGACGACGTCTTGTTTTATTGAACTTAAGATATTGTTTCTTTCTGGAGCATGGGTGGGAAACCCCACACTGGTCCGCCCTGAAGCCCCATTTCCAATCTTCCACTGCCCTTCAGGCTCCGATGAATGCGCACCCCGCCGCCGCATCCGGTACCATACTTGAGGTACCTATTGTCGAATGAGCCTGAAAGCCAAGCTGGAAGCAGTCATCTACGCCGCGGAGGAGCCGGTCACACTGGCCCAGCTCACCGCCCTCTTTGCCACCGACGCCCTCGAATTGAAGGCGGACCAGGAAGCTGCGTCCGCCGCCCAGGCCTGCGAAGCCTCCCAAGTCTCAGCCGCCTCAGCCCAGACCCAGCCGATCGCTGAAGCCTCGCCTCTGCTCGTTGAAGCATCTCTGTACCTTGACCTCGATCGATCGCTCCCCGAAGAGCCGGTCCTTTCCGCGCCAACAGAAGCTGTCGCCGCCGAGGCTGAGCCCGATTCGACCCCTGCCAGCATGGAAGCCGCTCAGGGCCAGGCGCCGGCCGAAGACACACAACCCGCTCCAGAATCCGCCGAAGCCCCAGCCGCCACCGAGCTTGAAGCCAAGCGCCTGGCCCGCCTCCGCGACCGCGAAGTCCGCGCCATCATCCGCACCGTGCTCGACGAACTCATTGCCGACTACGCCTCCGACGCCCGCGGCGTTGAGATTCGCGAGATCGCCGGCGGCTTCCGCATGGCCACCAAGCCCGAGTGCCACGACGCGGTCCGTTCGTTCGTCAAGAGCCTCAAACCGGCGCTCAAGCTCTCCCTGCCGGCGCTTGAAACGCTCGCCGTAATCGCCTACAAACAGCCCGTAACCGCCCCTGAAGTCAATGAGATTCGCGGTGTCGACTCGTCCGGCGTCTTCGGTTCGCTGCTGGCCCGCAAGCTCATCGCCACCGCCGGCCGCAAGCCGGTCATCGGCCGCCCCATCCTCTACAAGACCACCCGCGAATTCCTGCTTCGCTTCGGCCTCAAAGACGTCGCGGAGCTCCCCTCGATGGAGGAGTTCGAAAAGATGGCCAGCCTCGAGCTGGACGAACCGGAACCCTCACCCGGCGCGGTTTCGCCTGCCGCAACCACAATCGATTTGGATTTCGAAGTGGACGAAACCGTCGACGAACCGGTAGGTCAGGGCTTTAGCCCTGACATTGGGACAGATGATTCAAGCGGGGCTTCAGCCCCTGAGGTAAGCACCTCCGACAAGCCGGCCCAGATCCCACAAACCCCTGAAACCACCCAGACCGCCGAGACGGCGGGCAGCACCGAACCCTTATCCACCGGAGAGGCCGCGCCTGCTGCGCCTCCGGCCACCGAGCAGGCAGAAACCGAGAATTCCCCCCATGGCGAAGAAACCCGCGAAGACCGCTGAAACCGAAAGCCTGGAGCCCCAATCCGCCCAACCGGAAGCGAAAGCGAAACCCAAGCCGAGAGCCAAAAAGAAAGCCAAGATAGCGGACCCCATCGGCGACGTGACCAGCGGCGAAGCCCAGATCGCGCTGCAGCACGTAATCCCGCCTGACGCCGAGATTGCAGCCGCCGAAGACAATGCCGAAACCAAAGCAGAAGCCGAAGGCATCGGCTACACAGAGTCCAGCCATGAAGCCGGGACCGCGATCGAAACTGCGGCTCAAGGGGCCGCGAAAAGCCTTAAACCGGAGGAACGCGGGGGTTCCGCTCCCCGCGCAAAGAAGCCAAGATCGAAGCGGGCCTTACAATCCGCGGAAGAATCCCTTGCTTTGAAAGGGCACGACTTCAGTCGTGCCGTAAGTGCAACAAAGGAATCCCCGGCTTTAGCCGCTGAGGGACGCTTCTCTCCAATTCTGGACGAACCGATTTCGGAAACGCCTCCTTCGACTCCCGCTGCCCCTGAAATCAATCCTGAAGACGAAACGCCGGAGGATATTCCGGATTCGGAAGAGGCCGAGCCCGAAACCAAACCCCGCCCCCCCGCCAAGCTCGACCGCCTGCAAAAGATCCTCGCCCAGGCCGGTGTCGCCAGCCGCCGCAAGGCAGAGGAGATGATCGAGCAGGGCCGCGTCCAGGTCAACGGCAAGGTAGTCACCGTACTGGGTACCAAGGCTGACGCCGCCCGCGACCACATCCGCGTAGACGGCAAGCTGCTCCAGGGCGCCGAACGGCTGCGCTACTTCGTCCTCAACAAGCCCAGGGGCTTCGTCACCACTGTTAAGGACCCCGAGGGCCGCCCCACGGTCATGCAGTTCTTCGACAAGATGCGTGAGCGGCTCTATCCCGTCGGCCGCCTCGACTACATGAGCGAGGGCCTGCTGCTGGTCACCAACGACGGCGAGCTCGCCAACCGGCTGACCCGCGCCGCTGCAGGGGTTGAAAAGACTTACCTCGTCAAGGTCGCCGGAATTCCCACCGAAGCCGAGCTCGACCAGTTGCGTTCCGGCGTCGCCATCGAGCGCGGCAAGCCCGGCTCGACCAAAGTCCGCACCGCGCCGGCCCGCATCCGCCAGGTCCGCCAGGGCGACAATCCCTGGTACGAAGTCATCCTCATCGAGGGCCGCAACCGCGAACTGCGAAAGATGTTCGAGGAGGTCGGCCACTTCGTCGAGAAGATTCGCCGCGTAGGCTACGGACCCCTCATTTTGGATCAGGAGCCCGGCAACCTCCGCGAACTCGATCCCCAGGAGCTGAATCTGCTGCGCCAAGCCGCCGACGGCACGCTCCGCACTCCAAAATCCAAAGACGTCCGCCGCCGCAACCTGGTCGACGCCGGCCAGTTGCCCACCGTCGCTCCCCGCGCCACTGCTCCACGCCCGGCCAAGCCTCTCGGAAGCCGGCCAGCCGGCAGCAAAAGCTTTGAAGAACGCCCCGCGGCCGGACCAAAGGACTATCGCCCCAAAAGGTCCTTCGATACCGGCAGGCCAGCCCGTCCTGCCGGCAAAGACTTCCGCCCAAGCCGCCCTCCCGGCGCCAACCGTTCTTCGAGCGAAGGCTACCGCCCCAACAAACGCCCATCCGCGCGCCCCGCCTGGCAGAAGGACGACCGTCCTGCTCACCCAACGGAGCGCTCTGACAGAGGCTCAAGCGGCGAGAGCCGCCCGCCCGCAGGCAAAAGCTACGGTTCCAAGCCTTTTGGAAGCAAGCCTTATGCTGCAAAGCCTTTTGCAAAGAAGCCCTTTGAATCCAGGCCGTTCGAATCCAGGCAGTTCGAGTCCAAGCCAGCCGCCGGGCGCGCTTTTGGAAGCAAGCCGCCCTCAAATCGGCCCTTTGCAGCCAAACCTGCGGGCAGACCTTACGCAGACAGACCTGCCGCGGCGAAGCCCTTCGCGGCAAAACCCGGTTTCAGCAAGCCGGCCTGGAACAAGTCAGGCCCCAAAGATCGCCCGCCGTTCAAGCGGCCTCCAGCGCCGCGTCCCGAATCTCGCGTCCATGACGACGATTCCGGCCCGGTGAGACCGCCTAACCTCCGCATTGAAGAGATTCACGGGCGCGAACGTTCGAGCCCGTCCCGTCCCGCTACCAAGCGTCCCAGCGGTCCGCAATCAGGCGCACCCTACGCTCGCCCCGGCCGCCCATCGCCTGACCGTCCCAGATCGGATCGTCCCTTCACCACCAGCAGCGGCAAGCCCCGCGCAGGCGGCGCTCGCCCCAGCAACAAGCCCGGCAGCTCCGGCTACAAAGGCAAACCCTCCGGCCCCAATCGCACCGGCAAACCCGGCGGAAAGAGGCGCCGCTAGGGGCCTGTCTCAAAGTTCATGCAACAAATGCCGCCTACCCGAAACCACAAAAGAGGCGGTCATCCTGAGAGCCTGTGACTTTTTCAATTCTCTCTGGAATGATTGCCGGGTGCCCCACATCTCGCTTTCGAGATGTGGGAGTGCGCAACTCCCAACCGGCAAAGATTCGGAGCCTCGCTCGGAAACCGCCTTTCGCGACTCCACGTTATGCTCGGCCCTTGCGCGAATCTCCTTCGCCTGAGTCGCATCACTACTTCTCAATAGATAAGAACTAATGGCATAATCCAACCGAGGAAGACCATGACCACGCTGACCATTTCTCTGCCCGAGTCGCTCAAGGGGTTCATCGACCGCCAGGTCCAGACCAAGGGATTCGGGAACGTGAGCGAATATGTTCGCGGGCTGCTGCGCGATGCGCAAGCCAAAGAGGCGGACGCCCGGTTGGAGGCGTTGCTGATCGAGGGCCTGACCAGAGGAGAAGATATTCCACTTTCGCCGGATTTTTGGAGCGAGCTGAAGCAGGATGCGGTTAAGATTCTTGCCCGGCGAACCGGTCCCGCGCCTCGTTCCACACATTCCGCCCGCTACAAATACACCTCATCGATATAGCACCACCGCCAATCCTCGCCACGCTCCGCCGACCGGATCAGCGGATGCCCTCCCGCATGGAAATGCGCCCGCGCATGGCGATTCTTCGACGAGTCGCAGCAGCCCACGTGCCCGCACTCCAGGCACATGCGCAGGTGTACCCACGTATCACCCATCTCCAAACACTCCTCGCACCCCTTGCTCCGCGGCTTCACCTTCTTCAGGTGCTCCGCAACGTGACTACAAACAGTCGCCATCCTCGACCTCCATCGATTCGAGCTGCTATGGAAGGATGCCATACGCGGACCTTTATTCCGTTCATCCAGAAGGCGATGGACTGAAGGGGAAGCCCAAAAAGACGATGGGGCCACGCGAAGCGTGACCCCATCAAGAACCGAAGGATGTTTATGCCAGGGTAGCGTCTTCGTTCCCGACCTCAACCCTTCGACACTGATTATGCTGCGCTCCTTCCGCAGAGATGTCAAGTGAAAATGCTCTAGGACCTCACCCAGAGCAATGACCCCTTGAATCGCAAACTCAACCATCCAGAAGCTTATCGACCGAGTCCCCAGGTTTGTTAAGTCGGTTCGCCGGGACTGCCAGCTTCCATCGCTTCATCGCGCGGCCATCAATCCTAGTTTGCCGATAATTACCCGCCAATGGCGCATGATGGAAGGATCATGTGCATCAGCGCGATTCCCGGAGACTCCGATAGAATCCAACCCACCCGATTCCAGGTTGGCCCCGGCACAGGGGAGAAGCCCCACCCGCAACAATCGTCGCCGCTTTCTTGCGGTGAAACTGTGGAAGCGAACCTAAACCCAACAAAACAAAAGAGCGTTTTGGATTAGGTCACAATTTCACAGTCTGCGATTCTGCTGTGCGTCCCACATCCCGCTCTTGGGATGCTGGACTCCATGAACTCTCGGTCGAACGGCCCTCACTCGCCCCACCCCTTGGCCCGTTCCACCGCTCTCTGCCAGCGCCCCAACCGTTCCTCCCGCTCTCCGGAATCCATCTTCGGCCCGAAGCGCACGTCGCCATCCCGCTTCGCTCGCAACTCCTCTGGCCCGGCCCAGAATCCGGTCGCCAGCCCCGCCAGATAAGCCGCTCCAAGTGCCGTAGTTTCAGTCACCTGCGGCCGCACTACCGGCACTCCCAGCACATCGGCCTGGAACTGCATCAGCAGATTGTTCACCGAGGCGCCGCCATCCACTCGAAGCGCCCCCAGCGGTGTTCCCGTCTCATTCTCCACGGCCTTCAGCACGTCCGCTACCTGGAAGGCAATACTCTCCAGCGCCGCCCGCGCGATGTGGCCAGGATTCGTATCCCTGCGCAGCCCGATCAAGAGGCCGCCCGCGTGCGCATCCCAGTGCGGCGCGCCCAGCCCCACGAAGGCCGGCACAAACACCACCCCGCCGGTGTCGGGAACGCTGGCCGCCAGCGCCTCCACCTCGCTCGACGAGCCAATCAGCCTCAGGTTATCCCGCAGCCATTGCACCACCGCCCCGCCGATAAAAATGCTGCCTTCGAGCGCGTACTCCAGCCTCTGGTTCGCGCTCGCCGCCACCGTGGTAATCAGCCTGTGTTTCGACCGCGCAAAACTCCCGCCAATGTTCTGCAGCAGGAAGCAACCCGTTCCATATGTGTTCTTTGCCTCGCCTGCGCCCCAGCACAACTGGCCAAACAAGGCCGCCTGCTGGTCGCCCGCAATCCCCGCAATCTCCGCCCCGCCCAGCCCCAGCGTCGTGGTCACTGCGCCGACCCTCTCGCTCGACCAAACCACGTCCGGCAGCATGCTTTCTGGAACACCAAAAATGCGCAGCAGCTCCGCGTCCCACTCGCCCCGCACAATATTGAACAGCAGCGTTCGCGATGCATTGGTCACATCCGTCACGTGCCGCTTCCCGCTCGTCAAGTGCCAGATCAGCCAACTGTCCACCGTCCCAAACGCCAGTTCGCCACGCTCGGCCCGAGCCCGCGCGCCGTCCACGTTGTCCAGAATCCAACCCACCTTGGTCGCTGAAAAATAAGGGTCAAGCACCAGCCCGGTCTTCGACGAAACCGTCTCCTCGACTCCACTCTCCTTCAAGGCCGCACAGCGCCCCGTTGTCCTGCGATCCTGCCACACAATCGCCGGATGAATCGGCTTGCCTGTCGTCCGATCCCACACAATCACCGTCTCGCGCTGGTTCGTAATCCCAATCGCTGCAATGTCTCTAGGCCGCGCCCCAACCTTGCCCAGCACTTCAACCGCGCAGGCCAGTTGGCTGGTCAAAATCTCCATCGGATCGTGCTCCACCCATCCCGCGCCTGGATAGAACTGTTCAAACTCGCGCTGCGCCACCGCTGCGATCGTCCCCGCCTCATTGAAAAGAATCGCCCGCGAACTCGTCGTTCCCTGATCCAAAGCAAGTACGTAAGCCATGTATGCTCTCCGCCTTCGGCCACCAGTCAAACACGCTCGGCTGCACACGGGCAAATGGAGCACTTGCCCGTGCTAGCCCATTTGTAGACTGATCAATCCACAGCCTGTGGAAATCTCTTTGCGCCCCGATCCGGCGTTGGTCCACGCGGCATTCACGTGGGGCCAATTCTGCACCAGCGCCAGTGCAGCTTTGCCCGTCACCACCCTGCCGAGACCACGAAGTACAGGAAGTTTCAAGGGGATGGTACTGAGGGTAATCAAACGGCGGTACCCGAAGACGTAGACGCATCCCTCGAAATTTACCCCTTTCGGCGCATTGTGAAGGAATTGGAACGGTGGTCAAATCTTGATATCGAAAGGGAACAGAGTTTCGGTAGACGCTGAAGGAGACCCACATGACCACAAATGCACAAGTGCAATTTGCCGATGTGAATGAAGTGACCAGAACCTGGCAGATACCCGACGCTGAGACCCTGAGAATCAAAGACGACTCAACAATTCGTTTCGCAGCGGCAGCTGTGGCGTTTGGGCTGGTGTTTGGCGTCGCCCTCGCGGCCACCGCGGGGAACCTACTCGTTCCTCCATCGGCTCCCACTCAAGCGTCGACCGTTTCCAACCCGGCCGTGGTCGCCGGCAGCGCGGCCTCTCCGTCCGCGCACGCCGTGTCGCACCAAAGCCGGGTCATCAAAACCGCAATCGCAACGTCTTCATCCGCCATCCTGCCCGTCGCTCTCAAAACCTCCGTCAACCGCAAATCCTCAGCCTCCCATCATCGTCACGGCGCTCGCAAAGCAGCCGCGATGAGAATCTCCTTTAACCGGCGAATCTCAAGAGCGTCTCTGAAGATCCCTCAAGCTCCGCTACCGACTCCCGTCAGCCTGGAATCAAGACCGGCCCAGGTGCTCCAAGTCTCGTTCTACGTGGAAGGGGACGCAACCGTCGCCGACTTCGACTCCGCCAGCGGAATGATCCAGACAGACGAGGGCAAGACGTTCCTCATCGGAATGCCCGCCGGCGTCAACAACGCCGGACCGTGGCAGGATTACCACCGCAATGTCCATTACCGCTGCGACCAGTCCGGAAACTGTACCATCAGCGGCGCCGGCGTAGTCGTCCCCAACGCCAAGCTGACTTAGTCAAAACCATTCTCCTCGGTTGAACTCCTGCAATTCTTGGGCCTCGTTTCGAGGCCCATTCTTTTCCTTTCACGTTTCCTTTCAACGAGCGGCTCCGAGAATATACCCTGTAGCTCGGGAGTTATTTCAATGAGCCAAACCACGCCAGTTTCTGCCGCGGCCGCAGGCACGTTCAGCATCGGCGGCGACCTCTCCGTCAATCGCCTCGGCTTCGGAGCCATGCGCATCACCGGCCCCGGCATCTGGGGGCCACCTGCCGACAAAGCCGCCGCCCTTGCCACCTTGCGCCGAGCCGTTGAACTGGGCGTCAACCTCATCGACACAGCCGATTCTTATGGCCCCGGCGTCTCTGAAGAGCTCATTGCCGAGGCGCTCTATCCCTACGCGGCCGGCCTGGTCATCGCCACCAAGGCTGGATGGGAGCGCGTGGGTCCCGGCCAATGGACCCACAATGCCAGCCCCACACACCTCATTGGAGCGCTCGAAGGCAGCCTCAAGCGTCTCCGTCTCGACCGCATCGACGTCTATCAGCTTCACGTGCCCGACCCCGCCGTCTCCTTCGAGGCCTCCATGGATACCCTCGCCAACCTCCAGCAGCAGGGCAAGATTCGCCATGTAGCGCTCTCCAATGTCACCCGCGAGCACATCGAGCGCGCCCGCGCCATTGTCCCCATCGTCTCCGTTCAAAACCGCTACAGCTTCGCCGACCGCGAGTACGACTACGTTGTCGATCATTGCGAAAAGAACGGCATCGGCTTCATGCCGTGGGCGCCGATGGGCCAGGGAAGAAAGGCGCCTGAAGCCATTCAAAAAGTGGCCGCCGAGCTCGGAGCCACGCCTCTTCAGGTCGCCCTCGCCTGGCTGCTCAAGCGGTCCAGGGTGATTCTGCCCATCCCCGGAACCTCGTCCGCCGCCCATGTGGAAGAAAACATCGCCGCCGCCGGCCTCAAATTGCCGCAGCCAGCTTACGACCAGCTCTCCGCCATCAGCCACTCCCCCATGAGTCTCCGCGGCTAGATCGACGCGACCCATCAGCCCGTGTCAGTCGTCCACCGGCTTCGCCGACCCGCGGAGAATGAAACTGTGCCCCATCTGGGCGCCCTCTGGGCAGGACGTCTTTGTTTTTGTCCGATGGGTGGGCGTCCGTAGAACTCCATAACGGCGTCTTGTCTTATTGAACTTGCACTTTTGTTTCGTTGTAAAATGGAGTAGGATTGAATCCTATCCGAAAGGAGGACTGCCGATGCGCACCACAAAGCAACTCAGCATCACCCTCCCCCATGAAATGGCCGAGATGGTCCGCACCAAGGTCGAGTCCGGCGAGTACGCCTCCGAGAGCGAAGTGATCCGCGACGGTCTCCGCGCGCTCCAGCTCCACGAGCGCGCCCTTGAAACCTGGCTCCGTGAACGAGTGGCTCCCACCTACGACGCCATGAAAGCCGATCCTTCGCGGGCAGTGTCTTCTGAAAAAGTGCGAGCCTCGCTTGCGGCGGCTCACGATTCCTCGCTCAGGGCGGGGTGATGTACCGCGTTGTCTACGCTCCAGAAGCGGAAGATCAGCTGGTAGGGCTGTTCTTCCACATCGCGGCAGCGGCGTCTCCCGAAATCGCAGCCAACTACACCGAAGCCATCGTGAAACAGTGCGATAGCCTGAAGACTTTTCCCAACCGCGGTGCACAGCGGGACGACATTCGGCCCGGAATGCGAGTCTTCGGCTTTCGGAGGCGTGTCTCAATCGCATTTGAGGTCGCTGGCGACTTGGTCACCATCCTCGGCATCTTTTACGGTGGGCAAAAGTTTGAAGACTCTTTCGACTCGTAGCACCCCTCGGCTCGCATTTTTCGGCCGACAAGCATGTGGCACAAGTGTGCAATGCATGTGCTACACTCGGATGGAGGTTCTCCCATGGCCCAGGCAATTGGACGCCAGGTTCCACGAGGCTCAAAGCGATCGAAGCCGGATGTGAATCGTCGCCGGCTCGACGATGCTCTGTCCATCGCCGGGCAGCAGGGACTACTTAGCGGTGGCCGGACATTCACTCTGCGCGGCCGGATGCCATTGCTTCTCGTCGAGCAGGCGAAGAAGAAAACCGGAATCCAATCCGACTCAAAGCTGATCGAAGCCGCGCTAGCGAACATTGTGGTCGCGGACGAGTATGCCGACTGGCTTCTTGCCCAGCGCGGCACCGTGAGCAGGGATCTCGACCTTGAGTTCTAGGTCCGCATTCCAACAATCGTTACGACGCCTGAAGCCGGAGAAACGTCGGAGGGGCCTCGCGTACCGCGATCGCTCTCAGTTGCGATTTCTGTCAAGCCTGAAGCCTCCCTTTCCGAAACTGCTCCTCGACACCACTGTTTATATCGACGCTCTGCAAGCAAGGCTCCCGGATTATGCGGAGATTGCGCTCCGGACCGCGAGTCTCTGGCACTCTACGGTTACGGAAGCCGAACTGGCGGCCCTCGCCGGCTTGCTAGACCCGGCGCATCCGCATACAGCGAGTGCGATTGCCCAGGTTGCCACGTCCATCGAGTTGCGGCCGGCGCATCGCATTCTCACGCCCGATCGGGACACATGGCGCGAAGCCGGCATCCTCGCCGGACTTCTCGCGCGCCTGCAACGGTACGGGAAAAACGAGCGGCGAAAAGCGCTCCCCAAGGTACTCAATGATGCGTTGATCTTTCTCTGCGCGGCCAAGAATGGTTGCGTGGTGCTCACTCGCAACGTCTCAGATTTCGATCTGCTCATGCAACTCGACGAAATGGGGCAGGCCGTATTCTATGACTCGCTCTAGTGTCCTGTTTCTAAAGTTCGTTCAACAAATGCCGCCGATCCGAAACCCCAAAGAGGCTGTCATCCTGAGCGAAGCGTTCTTCAGCGGAGTCGAAGGACCTGCATTTCCATCGCGAACTTCTGTAAAGAACTTCCGAGACACCACCCTCGGCCCATTGGCCTTTATCGATCTCGATAACAACGTCCGCAATGGCGGGCGCCCAAGTCTCGTCCGTCTTGGCGTAGAAACCTGATTCGATCCCGCCGGCGCGCCATCCTTCGCCATTTCAAAGCCACATTTTGACCGAAACGAAGCCGCCACAAATAATTCCTCAGATTTCTCTTGCAATGTACTAGTCAAGTAGTACATTATTGAACTCATGAAGCGAACTAACAAAATCGGAGAAAGCAGCGAACTTCAAGCATTCGCCTTTCGCCTCGACAGTCATAGCGGTGTCCCTGTCTACCGCCAGTTGATCGACCAGGTGCAGGCCGCCATCGCTTCCGGCACGATCGCGGTTGGCGACCAGCTACCTACGGTGCGCCAAGTGGCCGTCGATCTGGCTATCAATCCCAACACGGTGCTGCGGGCATATCGCGAGATGGAAATTCGCGGCCTGCTCGACTCCCAGCAAGGGACCGGCACGTTCATCGCGGACAAAAAGGTCGAGTACTCAAAGAACGAGCGCGACCGCATGCTGGGCCAGTTGGCGGGTGAGTTTGTTTCCCGCGCCGGTGCGGCGGGCTTCACGCTCAAGCAGTTGATCAAAGCTCTGCGCGAATTGGAGCCGGAATAGGATTTCGATCGAAATGAAAGGTTAAGGAGGAGAAATCATGATTAGACGTAGGGAATTCAACAGTGTTGCCATCGCCATGTTCTTACTGTGCTTGGTGCTCGGCACAGTGGCTGCAAAGTTTGAAAACAAGCCGCTCTTCGCGATCGTTGGATCGCTCATAGGCCTCTACTTTCTCTTCGCCGTTGTGGTGGTGGACCAGTGGCAGAAGGTCGCCGTGCTGCGCTTTGGCCGTTATCGCGGCTTGCGCGGACCGGGGCTGTTCTTCATCATCCCCATCGTCGATACGCTGAGCCGTTATGTCGATCAGCGCGTGCGCGTTCACAGCGTCTCCGCGGAATCCACGCTCACCCGCGACACCGTTCCAGTCAACGTCGACGCCATCGTCTTTTGGCTGGTCTGGAACGCCGAGAAGTCGATTCTCGAGGTGGAGAACTTCGTCGAGGCCATCAACATGAGCGCGCAGACGGCGCTGCGAGAGTCGATCGGCCGCCACGAGTTGGCCCAGATGGTCACCGAGCGCGAGGTCATGGGGCACGAGCTACAACGAATCCTCGATGAAAAGACCAACCCCTGGGGTATCACCGTCCAATCGGTTGAGATCCGCGATGTACGAATCCCGCAATCGCTTGAGGATGCGATGTCGCAGCGCGCACAGGCCGAGCGCGAACGCCAGGCGCGCGTGATTCTGGGCGATGCGGAGGTGCAGGTCTCTGAGAAGTTTGCCGAAGCCTCGCGCGTCTACAACGACAATCCCGGCGCATTGCATCTGCGCGGCATGAACATGCTCTACGAAGCCATCCGCGAAAAGGGCGCCATGGTGCTGGTGCCGTCGTCGGCTATTGAAACCATGGGACTGGGCGGAACGCTTGCCACCGCCGCCATCGCCAGACAACAGTGAGTTCGAATAAACCGGCCAAGCTCGGGCGATCACCCATGAAGAACGCCGGGTGCCCCACCCTCGCCGCGTCCTTGTTCTTGCGGCTAGGGTGGGATGCCCTACACTCAATCACCCATTCGCCCTCTGCGCCACCACCATCGACTCCATGATCTGATCCGAAACGTCCTTCACCGACCCCGGCGAGTGAGACAGAAACAGCGTGTTGGTCCTGTCGTTTTCGCCAATC
>Ga0224559_1000123_pt1 | contig 48319 bp, 36 predicted proteins | sample 714S33034metaG_FD_180676 | JGI IMG/M metagenome (GOLD analysis project Ga0224559, IMG submission 180676) | Peat soil microbial communities from Stordalen Mire, Sweden - 717 S3 30-34 | ecosystem: Environmental > Terrestrial > Soil > Wetlands > Peat | place: Sweden: Norrbotten County, Stordalen... | reverse complement strand
CAGCAATGTCGGCGCTGGACTACGGGATTGAGTTCCCGAACGCCAGCGTCCCGAAGAGCCGGATGTGAGGCCCACAAGTCCGGTTCTGTGAGAGGTGCCCCCGGAACACCGGGGGCGCCTACTCGACCCGCGGAACGGCGTGATCGTTTCCGGTGAGGGCTATGAGTGCGACCTCCATGTTCCGCTACACCGCGCTGCACATGGAATCCATGTCCACCGCGGAACTCGTCACGCTCCCGCCCGTACCAGACCTACCGCCGCTTCCCGTCCCCAGGCCGCTAAATTGGGTGGAGCATCCACCGGCAAGGAGGACGGCGAACGCAACGAACACAATGCTTGTTGCGGAACCCGAAAGACAATGGAGCGCACACTTCATAGAAATCTCCACGCTTGGGCCGGCGGAGAGGGAAGGAGCCCAAAGGCGCAATGCATCTCTCCAGGGAGGTTCATACACATGCCGGTCATGGCTAGACCATGGATGATGTCGGCGATCATCGCCCGCCCATCATCCCACCGTCGGGAAACAGGCAGCGCGGATAACCACCCAGCGTACCACAGGTCGGGACAGACGATGATACCCCGATCTTCTTCAGGCGATTTGTTTCGATCAACTCAGGGTGAACGGGTAGCTGACGATCTGGCTGGTTCCAGCGGCTGGGAAGCGGATTCCTCCCACCACGCTCTTGATGCAACCGTAAAGACCGTTCTTCTGCAAGACTGCAGGCCCTTCGACGCGCACGCCGCGCACGGTGCCTGCGCGTTGGACGCGGAACTTGATGGTCACCCGGCCGGGCACGTAGGTTTCCGGATCGGGTCGCGCGCGAGCGATGCAATCCAGGATGGCGGACTCTTGGCCACGAAAACGCTCGTCGATCTGATCCTGCGAAAGCTCGGGCAGCTCTTTGTCGTTCGACATGTCCAGGCGAAGCACATCGGGTTTAAGCAGGTCGTCGCCCTGGGCGACCGGGCGCAGATCCGCGGCCGACAGACGCACGGGCTCGGCCTCGATCACGGCGCCAGCGAGGGAGTCGCTTGCCGATGGCCCGCGCGCCACGCGGACAGCGCCACGGATGTGCCTCTTTGCCTTTTTGATCGCTACGATTGAGCCCGCGTCGGCGGCAACTGCTGCGGGCCTTTGCGCCGTAGGGCGCAGGTGTTGCCAGTAGTAGTAGTAGCCGCCGAAGCCCAGTCCGGCCACGAGCAGCCCGAGGAGAAAACCCTTCATGAAGACGTGAGCCTACAACGAAGGACTGGGCGCAGCGAGGACTCGAGACATCAGCGCCGCTCGGCTGGCTGACTTCAAATCCCCATGTTCGAGAGGGTGAGCACCAGCCGGTCCACGATTTCCACCAGCCGCGGATGCGTAGCCTCGAATTCGCGCACCGAAGCCGCCAGCCCTTCCACGGCTTGCACCGCTTTCTCTGGATGTTCCTTCCGTCGCACCGATGCTTGCACCGCGGCTTCCGCGCTGCCCGCAATTTCATGCGCCGTCTCGCCGTGCGTCTCCAGCAACGGCGTCGCCTCCGCCTTTAACGCAGCCACGAGGTCGAGTAATTCCTTTCGAGTGGCCTCCGGAATATTGGTACTGTTCCAGAGTGTAGTTTCAATCTTGGCGAGGTGTTCAGAGAACATGTCGTGGGGATTGTACTTCGCAGACGGGAGGCAGTCGAATGTGGAATGGTAGGTCGCTACTGGCAGCGATCGCGAAAGTCCTCGGCATCACCTCGGATGGAATGCCGACCCCGGGGCCTTCCCAACGAGCGCGGTCGAGCCGACCTATTCGGGCACTACCTTCGCGGGTTGAAGCTGGACCTGCAGCTGACGCCCGATAGGCTCGCCGCCGAGTTGGCCAACGCGGCCCAGGGCCTGACCGGCGCCTACGTCGCATGTCCGTGCCAACGGGCGGCCATGTTTTGCGTCGGAACCGCAAGCATGGAGGAATCAAGAAGAGCTAGCGATCACCTGCTATGCTCAGCCGCGTGGCCACACTATCGTCGCCACGGGTGAAGCGGAGAGTCCGGAGGGCCATGCGCGGCAGCCGAATCATGGTTCTTGCGGTCGCTGCGGGCATGTGGCTATTCGTCGGGTGCCCCGCGACCAACCAAGCTGGGAGCCGCCAGAGCACCCCCGGCACATCGGCCGCCGCACCGGGGTCCAGTTCGGCTACCGAGTGCCGCGTGGCCTCGGACTGCAAGGGAATGCTACCGATGCTCTGTCGGCGATGCCCGAACGGGGCCACCATCTGCGCCCACTACGACTGCGTCGATGGCCAGTGCAAGGTACGATACTGCCCTTGACGGGCAGAATCTGGCGGCAATTACTCCTTCATCAGACCAAAGAGCGGTCGGGATCTACCTGGCCTTCTTGCCGCCGGGACCCTGTTCGTTTGGTGTCTTGCCTTGGGCTCGGGGGTCGCGGCGGCGGCGTGGGCAGCTGGGTTGCCGACGTTCAGCCGGCAGGTCACGTAGCATGGTGGGTGCTAGTGGATTCGAGCATGGCCTTCATGTGGTCGTCCCAAAGCTCCCGCTCGGCGACGTTCACTTGGCGGAGGATGATGTCCCAGATGCGCCCTTGGGGCCTGGCAGCAAGAGAAAGTTGGGAGCTCTTGACCATCTACTGCAAGGGCGCGCAGGTGGAGACGCCTGCACCCACGACGTTGCGGCCCGTGCCGCTTAGAACGGTATGGGTGGTGGCGGAACTGTCGCGTGAGACCCGATAGACCGAGCCGTTGAAGAAGATCCAGAACGAGCCGCCCCAAAACTTCACTGCCCAATCCGTGCCCGTGGTCAGCGAGATCAGCGACGAGTAGGTGTAGGACTCGAGTGTCTTTCCGGTGGCAGGATCGATCCGCACCAGCGTGGACCTGCCGCTACTGCTGCCAACATCGGGCACGAACCCCCATAGCTGGCCATCACCGGTGCCGGTGAGCTCGGCGTTGCCGGCAGCGACCGGTCCGATCGGCGTGACCACCAAGGACGGGAAGGCGATGGTTGCCAGTGTCGAATGCGTGCTGCTGTAGTCCAGGCCACCGGCTATATACAGCGTGTCCTCGCCGGTGGATGGATCGAAGACGAAGCCCATGCCGAACTCCAGCAAGTTATGCTGGTCGGGAACGAAGCCGGTGGCCTCGCACTTGGCAGTGCTGGTGTCGACCTTGAAGAGATTGCCGTCCGTGTAGCTGACCCACGCGACCGCGTTTTGGTCGACCGCCATCGAGTTGGGTGTCTTGCTCTGGCCAGGGCAATGCAATATTCCAATATCATTGAAGGTCGGGGTCGGGGTCGAGGGGTCGAAGCGCGAGAACATGCCAGCGGTATCGACCGTGTATATCCAGCGGCTGGCCTCGATGCACACCGTGCTGACGTCGGCCGAGAGCGAGATCTGGCCTTGCGGGTTTTGCGTGTCGCCGGTTTGGAAAACCAGGGTTCCAGATTTGCTGTGCGGAGGCGCGCTGTCGGCGGCCGTAAACAGGACTCTGATCGTCACCTTGGCTGCTGGAGCTAGGGAAAACGAGCGTGCTTGGGTGCCGGCCAGCGTGAAGTCCGGATCGCTGCCGACGGTGATGGCCAGCCCAAATATTCCGCACGCGCTCGTGCCACCATTGCTGAGCGTGACGTCGGCGCTGATCACTGTGTTGAGCATGACGTTGCCGAAGTCGACCTGCGTTGGCGTCCAGGCCAGCTCGCAGCCGACCTCGATGTCGGCTGCAAGCGCCACCGTGATGTCCGGCTTATCCGAGTCGTTGCTGCTCATGACCAGCTGCCCGGTGCGATGGTGCGGCGACTTGCGATCACTTGCGGCAAAGCCGACCGACACGGTTCCGCTTTGCCCTGGCGCCAGGCTGAGCTGGGCCGGCGCTGGAACCGGCGACGAAAGGTAGAACTGCGAATCGCTGCCCGGCGCGATCACGATGCCATCGGCATAACAAGGGCCGGTGCCGTAATTGGTCAGGGTCACCGCGCTCGTCGGGCTCGCGCCGATGGGCACCGAGCCGAAGTCGATCGCGGTCGGGGAGACGTCGAGCGAGCAGGTCGACTTCACCTTCCCGGTCAGGGACACGGCCACCTGCGCCTGCCCGGGCGCATCGCTCGATAACACGAGCGCGCCGGTCCGCACGAAAGGTGCGGTCGCCGCGTCGGGCTGGAAGCTCACGCTTAGCTCCACGGCATTGCCGGCCGGCACCGCGATGGGCTCCGGAGCAACCACCGAAAGCGTGAACCAGCCGCTGGAGTCGCCGCCGATGGCAATTCCGCTCAGGCTGCAGACGGCACCGCCGTCGTTGGCGACCCGCACCTGGCGGGTGAGCATGTTGCCGGGCAGCACGGCGCCGAAATCGATGGCCACTGGATCGACCTGCAGATGGCAGGTGGGCGGAAACAGTGGCGTCCGGCCACAGGCCGACCACAGAAGGGCAAATCCAAGGAATCGGACCGCCGTCGCAACCGCCGGCTTCATGGAAGGCTTTGAGCATAACCCATCCAGACTGATGACGTCATTCACGTTCGGACTCCAAGTCAGGGCCTCGATGCGCCGAGGCCCTCAGGTTGCTTTGTCCAGCTTTCCACACGCACCAAGCCCCGCGCTGCCCTCTCGCTCAGCAGTTCCCGCCCATCCACCTCAACCTATTTCTTCGGCGCGACATGCAGCGCGGAAACGAGCTCGGGCAGGACGCTCTCGACTCCGTGGATGACGAATTGGACTGCTACGGCGGCGAGAACCAGGCCCATCAACCGCGTCGTGATGTTGAGGCCAGAAGGGCCCATGAACTTCTGGATTCTGGCAGCATTCCGCAACATCACAAAGACGATGACCATGGCCACGACGATTGCAAGAAAGAGAACCGCCATGTTGGGGATAGTGCGCGTCTCGCCGGAGAGAACAATGACGGTCGTAATTGCACCCGGCCCGGAGACGATTGGAATCGCGAGGGGAACGACGGCGATATCGTCGCGGCTCATCGCCTCATCCATTTCCTCGGGAGTCTGTTTTGTCCGCGAGGTTCTCGCGTGGAGCATCCCCATGGCAACCGAGAAAAGGATGATCCCGCCGGCGATCTGAAAAGCACCCACGGTAATCGAGAAAAACTTGAAGATGAGGGTCCCTGAGATTGCAAAAAGCAGAAGGACGATGAAGGCTGTGAGAGTGGTCTTTCGAATGACCGCCCGCTTTGCCTCGGGCGTGGCGTTGGACGTGAGGGTGATGAAGACCGAAGTGACCATCAGCGGGTTGATGATCACGACGAGCGACGGGAACGCAACGATGGCAAAGGAGATGACGTCATGCACGCTCGGACTCTAAGTCAGAGGCCTCAAGGCGTCGAGGCCCCCACGTTGCTTTACCCAGAATTTCACCCACACCGCTGCCTCGGGGACGGCGGCCACGATCTGGCGTACACGCAGAGACGCGCTCACATCCGCCGTTCGAAGTCGAGAAAGCCCCGATCGAAATCGGTGTGGACAAGAACTACGTGCAAAGGCTCGCCCACGCGCAGGCCCTGAAACCCGCGCACAAGGCGGCCTTCTACTGGCGGGTTGAAGATGCGCACCCAGGTCCCCTTGTCCGCCGCGCCGGTGATCAAACCCTCGAATCTCTCCCCCACTCGCCCTTCCAGCAACAGCGTCGCTGCGGACTTGCCCACCTGGCGCTCGACCTTGGCCACATTGCCCTCTTGCTGGGTGCAATGCGTGGCAATTTCGGTCAGCTCGGCCACACTGTAGGGTGCCGGCATGTCCGAAAGCGCGGCCTTGATCAGCCGATGCGTGACCAGATCGGGGAAGCGGCGGTTGGGCGCAGTGGCATGGGCGTAGTCCTTAACCGCGAGTCCGAAGTGCCCGACCGGGGTCTGTCCGGGTAGCTCCACGACGTACTCGCCGGCGCCCATCAGTTTCACAATTACGAGCGACAGATCGGGAAAGCGCACGGGGTCGGCGGCGCGGCGTTTTACGAGAAACGCCTCCAGTGCGAGCGCCGAGGGCTCGGCCGGAAGCGTCTCACCCAGCTTCGCGGCCACCTCGGCGATCCTTGCCCAGCGTTCGGGCGAGCGCACCACGCGTCGCAGGGACGGCCGCGCCTTGCCTTCGAGGAAGCGGGCCACCACCCCGTTGGCGGCAATCATGAAGTCCTCAATCAGCTGCTTGGCGCGATTGGGTGTTTCCGCCGCCAGACCTACCACCGCGTCCCCGCGGAACACGGGGCGGGATTCCAAGGATTGCAGATCCAGCGCGCCTTGTTGGTGGCGCAGCCGCCGCAGCCGCGCCGCAACTTCGTCCTGCATCCGAAGCTGTAGATCCATCCCTTTTTGGCGCCCAGCTGGCTCGGGCAACGGTGCCTGGCCGTCAAGCCATGCGGCCACGGCATTGTAGGCCAGCTTGGCCCGATTACGCACCAGCGCGCGGCCCACGCGCGTATCCCCCAATGTTCCATCCGGCTTGACCGTGTACTCGATGACGATGCTGAGCCGGTCGCAGTCTGGCCCCAGCGAAGTCAGGTCGGTGGACAGCCGCTCAGGCAGCATGGGGTAAACTCGGCCGGCGACATAGACCGAGGCCGTGTTGCTCGCCGCGTGTTGGTCGATGGGCGTGCCCTTGGCGACCAAAGCGTCGACGTCAGCCACGGCAATGAGGATATTCACCATCCCGCCGCCCCGATCCTCCGCCACCGAAAGCTGGTCGAGATCGAGTGAGTCGTCGTTGTCGATCGAACACCACAGCAGGCCCCGAAGGTCGCGCACGGCACCGGCCTCCATCGTTGCCGGACCGCGAATTCCATTGAGCTGACTCGACACTGCGGCATCGAAATCCGGCTGCAGTCCCCGATCGATCATCGCCTTTCGGGCAACCCGCTGCAACTCGGTCCTGTGATGCAAATGAACCGTCATGGTGCGCCGCTTGACCTCTACGCTACGAGACCTGGCCGGTCTGGATGATCTTGCGCAGCCCTGCGACCGGAAGAGTCGGCCTCTGTTTCTCTTCCTCGAAGATGATCAGAGCCATCGTGGCAGCGGTGATATCGCGACCGGTCTCCTTTTCGAGAACCTGGATGTCATCGCCCTCACGGATGATGGCCGCGACCCGCGCCAGCGTCACGTAGTGGCTCTCCTTGATATCGTACAGCTTGCGGTTTGAGTAGCGTCGGATGGTTCGCATGGTGCCACGCAGGATGCCACGGAACGGCGCCCAAGCGAAGGGGGACCGTTCCGAGAATACTCCTTGCCATGGCCCAAGTGCCGCCTGCCGGGACAGGCTGTCGGCACAGGGCGGTGCATCGTGAGTGTCTAAGCCACGGCGTCCTTGACCGCCTTCACTGGGCGGCCCTTGATCACCTTGCGAGCTGGCGCGGCCTTGAAAACCGTCGGCTCCTTTGTGAAGGGGTTGATGCCCGTTGCTGGCTTCGGGGTGGCGCTCCCCCGTGAGCGACACCCCCTGGCGTTGCTTCGCCCGGTCTTCCACACGCACCTCCGCCCGCACCGCCCTCTCGCACATCGGCTCCAAACCATCCACCGACTCGGCGAAGAGAACCTGCTCCCGGGTGTCCGACGCCAGCGGCGCCAGGTCGAGCAGTTGGGTGACCCTTGCCCGCGTGAGACCCAGCCGTCGCGCCACTTCGGCGCGATCGCGGACGGCTCGCCCTGGGCCTCCTTGGTGGGCCATCTTGCGTAGGGGAGGAATTCGGCACATGGTGTGCGACACCAATGGAACATCAGAGGGTCTTGAACCCGAGCAAGATGGGGATGATCGCGACAGTGCTCTTCGGGGCATTGACGGCAATCAATTGCGGCGGGGCTTCCGCCAACGCTCGGCCCCCGGCTACCTCTGCCAGCGCCTCCGACGTCGACGAGGTCGCGGCGGGTCTGACGGAGCACCACCGCCATCACCACCACGGTGGCGTGACGCTCATCATCGCCTTGAGCCTCGACACGCTCGGCGTCTCGCCCGAAGAGCGGACGACTGTGGAGAAGATTCGAAGAGAGTTGCACGCTCGCATGGAGCCGGCTCGCGTTGCGCAGCAAAAGCTGGCGGCTGCACTGGCCGATGGGGTTGCCGCGGCCAACCTCGACGCGACGACCGTGGACGCCGCAATCGCCCAAGTGTCAGCCGCGGCTGCGAAAGTGCACGATGCATCCACGGATGCGCTCAACGAGTTGCATGCGGTGCTGACGCCACCCGAGCGAGCCGCGCTTGTCGACAAGGTCGAGGCGCACTGGTCGGTCTGGCAAAAAGCGAATGCCGAGGAGATCGATCCGGCGAATCCGGAAGGTGGTCGGCTCGCGATGCTCACGACCGATCTTGGTCTGACGCAAGATCAAGTGAACAAAATTCGTGCGGGATTCGGCGAGGGAATGAAGGCTGTGCCGCGGCTCGACCCGCAGGAGATCGCCACGCACATCCGGGAATTTGGCGACGCTTTCCGCAGCGAGAAGTTCGATGCCAAGGCGCTCACCGGTGCAAACGTCGCGAACGCGCACCTAGCTGGTTGGGGCGCGGCCCACTTAGCGCACTTCGTCAAGGCGGTGAGCCCTGTGCTCACCCCGGATCAGCGCACCGAGTATGCGCGGAGGCTCGGCGAGCATGCCGGTCACAGCAACGGAGGGAACGAATGAGCTTAGGCAACCAGACAAGAATGCTTCGAAGGTTTGCGTGCGCAGTCGGCTTGAGCGCGACGCTCGCTGCCACCCCCGGATGCGTTCCCATCATTGGCTACGACGACTACCCGCCTGACGCGTATATCGCCACAACCGCGCCGTTCTACTTCGAGGGGCGGCCCATGTACTGGTACGGCAATCGATGGAGCTACCGAGAAGGTGGCCGCTGGAATCACTACGACCGGGAGCCAGCAGGGCTCTACCAGCGTCGCATGCAAGGCCCGCCGGTGCGACACACCTACGAGCCGTCCCGCGGGCGTCCCGCTGCTGGGCATTTCGGGGGCAGACCCGGTGGTCGACGCTAAGCTTGGTCCAGCCGTGCCGAAGCTCGACGAAGCTGGCACCTGAATTCCCGACGGCTCCCCAGCTCTGTTTCGCAGTTCAACCGGGCCTGGCTCTGCCCATTGTCCACCCAAGTGGACCGAACGGGCGACAACTCGTGGCTATCATGCGGCGTCTCTCCCCGCCGCAAGCCAGCGTTTGTCGCGATCCCCTCACCAGGCGCTGAATGGTCGCGCTAGACCAACTTCACGCCGCTAGCTTGCGGGCCCTTCTTTCCTGCAACAACCTCGAACTCGACCTTGGCACCTTCTTGGAGAATGGCGCCATTTGTGTCGTTGGCATGAACAAACACGTCCTTCCCGCCACCCTCCGGCGTGATGAACCCGAAACCCTTGGACGCGTTGAAGAACTTGACCGTACCTTTTTGCATTTACCCTTTTCCTTTTTCCCAGAGCACAGAATCTCAAGCAGGAGCGGAGTGTACACGTATACGATGACATTTGGAAATGCGCCTGCACCCGACTTTCCGTGGCGTCGATGTCCGCGTTGGCCCTAGGTGGCGCCGAGATTATTGAAATCTGGCATTCGGCCGGCAATCGCATCAGACTTGCGACAAGCGGCCGCGGGTCGCCCAAGCAGCGCCGATGGCCATAGTCAACCGAGATCACGCCAAGCTTATCTGCGACATCGGGGAGCTGGCCGCCATCATCACCGACGCATCCGATCTCGACGCCATGCTGCGGAAGATCGTCGACACGGCCGCCCGCCACATGGAGGCCGACGTCTGCTCGGTCTACCTCTATGACGAGGCCGGCCAGGAGCTGGTGCTGCGAGCCACGCACGGCCTTTTGCCCAGCTCCGTCGGCAAGGTGCGCCTGCGGCCGGGAGAAGGTCTGACCGGCCTGGCCTTCTCCGAGCATCGCCCGATCTGCGAGGCCGACGCGCCTTCGCACCCCAACTACCGCTACTTTCCCGGCATCGGCGAGGAGAACTTTCGCTCGTTCGTCGCAGTGCCCATCCTGCGCGGTCGCCGTCCGGTCGGCGCCATGACCCTGCAAAGCAAGCAGCCGGATCACTTTTCGCCCGAGGACGTCCAGGTCTTCCGCGCCATCACCATGCAACTGGCCACCACCATCGAGATGGCCCGGCAACTGCTCACCGTGGAGGCCAGTCCGGCAGCGCTCGCGCCTGCGCTTGCCTTGCCGGACTTGCTCCTCGTGCATGGGCAAGTCGGCGCCGAGGGCTACGCCGCGGGCGAGGCCGTGCTCATCCGACGGCCGTCGCTGGCCGAGATCCGCGCGCTGATCGGCAGTGCCGCGCTGGCGCTGCCCGATTTCCGCCGGGCCGTGGCTGCCACGGAGCAGCAGCTCGAGCACCTCGAAAAGCTGGCGGGGGAGCGGCTGTCCGACGTGACCGCGGTGATCTTCTCGGCCCAGCTCTTGATGTTGCGCGATCAGAGCTGGCTGGGCGCCATGGAGGAACAAATCACCGCCGGAACCGGGACCGCGGAGGCCGTGTACCGCGTGATCCTATCGTACGTCGAGCTCTTCGACCGCATGGACAACGCGTACATGCGCGAGAAGCGCTACGACGTGATGGACGTGGGGCGCCGCCTGCTCGCCAACCTGTCCGGCCATCGCGACGTCGAGTCTCTCCGCGAGGGGCGCATCGCCATCGCCGCCGAGCTTCTGCCCTCTGAGATCCTCAAGCTGGGATTGGAGAAGATCGGCGGCATTGTGCTCTTGTCTGGCGGCGTGACATCGCACGTCGCGGTGCTGGCCCGTTCGCTCAATCTGCCGCTCATCTTGGTCGACGAACCGCGCCTGCTGGGGATCCCCGACGGCACCCGCGTGATCCTGGACGCCAGCCAGGGCAACCTGTTCGTGGCGCCCTCCGAGGAAATCGAGCAGCGCTTTCGCGAGCAGGAGGAAAACCGCCGCGCGGCCCCGCAGCTGGCCGAGAGCATGCGCGAGGAAACGCGCACCGCCGACGGTACGCGCGTCTACCTTCTGGCCAACATCAATCTGCTAGCCGACGTCGAGGTCGCGCGCGCGTACAAGGCCGAGGGCATCGGCCTTTATCGCACCGAATTCCCCTTCATGATTCGCAACGACCTGCCCAGCGAGGAAGAACAGTTGAGCATCTACCGCCGCCTAGTCGAGGGCATGCCCGGCCGGGAAATCACCTTCCGCACCCTCGACGTGGGCGGCGACAAGGTGCTCTCGTATTTCGACTACGCCGCCGAGGCCAACCCGTTCCTCGGTCTGCGCTCGACTCGCTTTTCTCTGCGCCACCGCGATGTCTTCCTGCAACAGTTACGCGCCATCCTGCGCGCCGCCCACGACATCGAGGTGCGCATCATGTTCCCGATGATCTCTTCGCCGGACGATCTCGGCGCCGCGGCCGGTGCGGTCGAGGAATGCCGGGCCGCCCTGCGGCTCCAAGGCACGCCGGCCTGCGAGTGCGTGCGGCTGGGCATGATGCTGGAGGTCCCGTCGGTGCTCGAGCTGATGGACGAACTCGCCAAGCGCGCTGAGTTTTTCTCCATCGGAACCAACGACTTCGTCCAGTACATGCTGGCCGTGGATCGCACCAACGCCAACGTTGCCGACCTCTATATTCCGCACCACCCCGCCGTTCTGCGCGGCCTTCATCGCGCGATTGCGGCGGCCGTGCATCACGACCGAGACGTCTCGGTGTGCGGCGACATGGCGCACGATCCGCGCTTCGTGCGCTTTCTGCTGGGCATCGGCGTACGCAAGTTCAGCATGAGCGCGCGCTACTTGCCGCGCGTCCAGGAGGCCATCTACGCCACCCGCCTTGACGAGGCGGAGGTCTTCGCACGGCGCCTGTTGGCCGAGAGCTCGGTCGCCGGCGCCGCCCGGGTTCTCGAAGGCGGGTAGGCGGGGAGGGGCGTCCAGGATTTACTCGTCGCTCGTGCCGCCAACCTCTGCGTTGGACGCGTTGGCGTCCGGTGTATGACGCGGTCGTAGTCTCGTACCATTTCCACCGGTATCACTGCGACGATTCGGGATTCGTTCGTGTCGAAGCAGGATGTCGCCCCACGCGCGAAGGCGTGCTCCCCGAAGGGACAATTCCAAGGCATGCAGATCGGCGACTCCGGCGCCTGTGACACCCCTTCATTGGATTGGACAGGCTTCCGGCCAGAAATATTCTCGCCGCGAGATCACAGTCCACAGGTGGTGAGCCTTTTCCTCTCAGATTTCTGAGTCGTGCATCCTGCGATGATGAGGATTTGCCGGGGTCCGTGCCGGAGGAATAGTGGACCGAAGCTTGCTAGACTTGATTCCCAAGAGGAGCCAATCATGCATAGACATGCTACCAAGGGCGGAATCGGACTGGTCGTCGCGTTATGCGTCGTCGGATGTCAGAAGGAAGGTGTATCCACCATCTTCGACTCGGGCGTTTCGCAGGGTGGATCGGTCGCAATGGGCGGGAGCCCTGGAACCGGCGGCGCAGTGCCCGGAACAGGTGGTGAATGGGCAGCAGGCGGGGTCACTGGTCAGGGCGGTTCGCAGGTTGGCGTTGGTGGCGCCTTGGGAACCGGGGGCTTGCTCGCATCGGGCGGCTCGACGGGAACTGGGGGTGGTGTGGGCGCCGGCGGCGCGAATCACGCGGGCGGAATGTTCGCCACGGGCGGCGCTGGTGGCCGGGGCGGCGTGAGTGGGGGCTCGGGCGGAACGGCAGGTTCCGCGCTGGGCGGCAGCTTGGGTGGATCCGGCGGCAGCTCGACGGCGAGTGGCGGCGCCGGTGGAATTCGGGGCGGGTCGGGTGGCAGCTCGGGTGACGGCGGTCAACAAATCGACGCAGGCTTGAGCTGCGGCGAACTTGCGACCCGCTACGCGGACGCTTTGCCGGCGGCGCGAAGCTGCAACGTCAATGCAACTGCACAGTGCCAGCAATTGGTCAGCGCCGCGCTCTCTCCGTGTGGCGGCTGTTCGATCTATGTGAACGACGCCTTGACCTTGAACGACATCAAGGCAAGGTGGATCCAGGCGGGCTGCAATTCCGTGGTCGGCATCGTGTGTCCCGCTATCGGTTGTATTGCGCCCAAGGCAGGTGTCTGCGCTTTGTCAGACGGCGGCAGCGGTGTGTGCAATTCGACGAGTGTCATCGTACTGACACCGACCGGCACCTGATTGGTCGCTCTCGCCGACGGCAGGGTGGCGATCCGCATCGCCAATACTGGAGGCGATCGGGGAAAAGCTCGATGTTGCGATCGCGATCGCCTCGTCTTGCGAACGCAAAGTGCGGTGCGGAACGTCCGCGCAAACGGCTGGGGCTTTAGATCCTATTGGAGATGGCGGTGCCAATGCCTGTCAGGGCTCGCGTGAAGTCCGTGGCGCAGATGCTGTATTTCAAGCCGTTGTTTCCGAACTGATCGATGAAGGCGGACTCGCGCAGACCGCCGGTGGCGCTCCAACCCACATCGACTGGATTCCACGTGGTGAGGTCCGCGGTGGTGAAGTGTTGGGGATCGTAGCAAACCGGCCAGTAGTCATAGATCTTGGCCTGCGGATATCCCGGGAATGCGGCGGGATTTGGGGTCAAATCGATCTTGTAGGGAAGCGCCGGCTGACCTTCGATTGGCCAGCCGAAGATGCCTGCCACCAGGATCTGTCGATCGGGATACTGCTTGAGGGACTTGATCTCATCCGCGAGGTGCTTGAAGTCCTTGAGCGGGCTGCATGACGTGGGTTGCGACGTATCGGTTGTCCCATTGCCGTCGGTTGGGTTGGGGCAGGCGTCGGTACGGGCCGCGCAGGTCGTGAAGTCCGCTTGAAAAGCCGCCGTGGCGGGATATCCGGGCGGGGCGCTCGCAAGGTTCCGTCCACCGCACTCGTGGGCGCGCGTCGTGCAGCGCAGGGAGCCCGACTCTCCCGAAAGATCGGTGCCGCCTGGGGATGCGCCGAACAGGCCGTCATCGGTCGCAGCCGAACAGTCATCTTCGTCTGTGACAAACACCAGGCCAAGGTAGGCCTGGGGCCGCAAAAAGCTAGCCTGCTGTTCGTCGTTGCCAATGCCCTTGACCACCAGGGCGAACTCGAAGGCTTGCAGCTGATGCTCTTCGCCGCAACCCATCGTGCCGACGCCACTGGCGAGGCAGGCGAACACGGTGTTGATGTCGCCGGTGAAGTTCATTGGCTTCCCTCCCTCGTACACCAGGAATTGAGCATTGGGGTCGGTGACCCCGCAGGCCGGTGCATTGATCATCCTGAACTTGCCCTGGTCGCCGTATGGGCCGTTGCCGTTGTTGGAGTTGGGGCCGCAGCTGCCGTTCGGATAGGCGCCGCCAGTGCCAAGGTCGCTCGTGATGATGGCGACGTGAAGATCGGGCAGGGCACCGGTCGTGGGATCCTTGAGGGCAGCGATCAAGTTGGGAAATTGAGCCTTCAGCTTGTCCTGTTTGGGTGCCATGGACGGTGAGTTGTCGATCATGAACAGTAGGTCGAATTGACGGAGGGGCGCAACTCCAGTACCGGCGGCACCGGCATCTGCAGAACCCCCAGTTGAGCCGCCAGAAGCCGTCGCACTGCCCGCGTTGGTCGCACCACCTGCGTTGGTCGCACCACCTGCGTTGGTCGTGCCACCCGCGCTGGTCGTGCCGTCCGCGCTAGTGGTCGTGCCACCCGAGGAAATCGTGCCGCCAGAGGCCGTCGCACCGCCTGCGTTGGTGGTGCCGCCCGATCCTCCCCAGGCCGTGACGCTATCTGCGGAGTTCGCGCCACCGGAAGCCGTCGCACTGCCGTCCGCCGGCCGAGTGCTCGATGTGCCCCCGGCTCCTCCGCTGCCCCCGGAAGAGGTCGACCCCGTGGAACCGAATGGCAACGTACAGGCCGCCTGGAGCATGACAAAGACAAAGATAGCTATATTGTTCGACGTAAGCATCGGGACACGGTGTCCTTTCAACTGTCACTTTAGCACGAGGTTGCCTCGCCACGCGAGGTGGCCACGGAGTGTCGAGGTTGTGCCACAAGCGGCATCCCATATAACTTCCCCGTTCTAGAAAATGGGCGGAGCGGGCGGGATGGTTACCATGTCCCAAACCGGGGTGGTGTTCACGTAGGTAACCGGATCCGTGGGCGGTGCCTGCCACCACAAGTTGATCGACTTGTACGTCGCGTACTTGCCATTCTCCAGCGAAATCGCGGTCAGATAGAGCTGCGATATCGAACGCGACAATCCGTCATACTTGGAGGTCTGCCTGGGTAGCCCCGCGCGGTTGGAAGAATAGACAATCCAATAGTAGGTGCGGCCAGCCTGGTTGGTCTGAGCCTGGGGCGCCCACTTGGGGTAGTGGTTGTTGACGCCAGGACTCGTCTTGCCCGAACACGCCACCGGGTCATTGGCCGCCAGACGAATCGCCGTGCCGGCGCCAGGCGCGTGGCCCAGGGGCGCGAAGTAGATCTCGGCCGCAGGATTGGCGTACATCACGCCGCCCGAGGGAATGCGGTCGAAGAGGACCATCGAGTCGTCGGGCGCGTAGGCGGCGTAGTACTCCTCGTAGCTCTTGTCCGAGGCACCGGGCACGGGCTTGGCATCACCACCATTGCCGGCGTTGAAGGGCACCATGTAGAGATCCGTCGCGCCCTGTTGCAGACGACCGTCCATGTTGCCCCCGGCCGTGGAGGAATAGATGATGTTGGTGCCGTCGTGGCTCCAGGTCGGGAAAGCGACGCCGTTGGAGTCGCCGTTGCGCGCGATGATGCCGTAGTTCCCAGCTGCCAGCTGTGCAATCGGCTGTTGGTTGGCCCCCAGCGACTGCACGTTAGACGGCGTAGGCGAGTCGAGGTTGTACCAAACCAGTTTGGCGGGCTGCGTGTTGTCAGTGCTCCATGGCACCAGCTCATTCTGCTCGGACGAGGTCGTCACCATGATGCGCCTGCCGTCCTGCCATGCCGCGGACGAGAACGTACCCACCCCGCCCCATGGCTTCTGCAGGGCCGCCAGGCCACCGACGGAAAGGTTGGAAAGCTGGTTGCCCACGATGCCCGGCTTGACCCCGGCAATGAGCGAGTTCCACGGCCAGTTGTCCACGAACGCGACGAAACCCGAGTCGGGCGTGGCCGAGTGGCAGCCAATGCAGGTGGGCGTTCGAATGCTTGCGGACTGATCGCGGCTGGGCTGCTTCACGTCCGTGAACTTCAATGTGTCCGCGACGCCTTCCTCGCCCACGGTGAAGCCGCGCAAGAAGGAGCTGGTTGGCGAGATCGACTTTACTTCTTGGTTGTTAATCGCCGTGGGATCCGCGGCCCAGAACACGATGCTACCCTCGGCACTCGCGGACGCGATTTGGAACTTCACCGTGGTCGCGCCACCGCTTGCTGCACGAACGGTGACCGAAATGTCGGACTCGTGGACGTGCACGCGCAGCCCATCCCAGATGGCCTTGTTCATAATCCAATGGTCGCCCGTTGTGTACACGACCAGATCGTGCGCCTCAATGTCAGCGTGCACCGTGATCTGCACCAGGCCCGTCGTGCCCGACCACTTGATGCGCGGGCGCGTCCAGTTGTACGGGAAGAGTGAGCTGTCCTCTGGCTCGGTCACGCACGGACCAGAACTAGATGCAGAGCCCGAAAACTGGCTGCCCGGATTGGCGGGGACCGCCGAGGGCGAGTTAGGATCGTTGACGGCATTTGCGGGGAAATCCGCGCACGCCGTCGGATTGTCGCAGGCGACCGGCTCCGCACCTGGGTCGCTTGGTGGTGCTAGTACGCCAGCATCGAGGCTGGAACTGCCACCTGAACCGCCCAAACTTCCGCCCGTACTCAGGGTTACTCCCGTTACCGTCGCCCCGTCCATGCCAGCGGTTCCTCCACTCCCGCCGGTACCGGCTGCGCTTGTGATTCCGCCCGCATCCCTCGCGTCCCCGCTGCCAAGCGCACCGCCGCTTCCATTCCCTGCTGCGTCGAGGTGATCTCCATCCCCGCCACTTGTAACTCCCGCGGTCGCGCCACCCATGCCAGAACCACCAGCCACGCCGCCCGTGCTCGTCACGCCGCCCGAGCCGCCGCTGCCTCCCACAGCGGGAGCGTCAGGCGAACTGGTGGCGGCCCCATCGGCACCGCCCGCGAACCCAGCGTCAACCGTGGGCGTCGCGCACACGCACGCCGCGAATGGGCCCGAAGACGTGCATGTTTGGACACCACTCTGCTGGCCCGGGCACGCGCATGCCACGGTGGCTTCGGCGACGCACTTGGCGGCCGAACTCCCACCGCCACAACTGCTAAGCAATCCGAGGGGGAGAAACGGGAGGACGAACCAAGGCCGGACCAGCATGTTGACATGGTCGCTCCATTTCAGTTTCTCCGCAACGAAGCCCTCGGCCACTACCTCAAGCAGATCCGGGCCCAAGACGCGCCGATGCGGTTCGCGGACGCTACGGGATCTCAAAGTGGTGCAGCGCCGATCAGAGCTTCTGCGCGACCAGGACGTCTCCCTGCGGGTCGGGACGGACGATGGCATCCAGGCCGGCCTCGGTCATCCACGTCCGGTATTCGCCCTCGGTATAGGCGTTGCCGTGCTCGGTCCCGACGAGCATGTTGATGGCGAAGATGGCCGCGAACGGCGGCGCGGTACGCTCTTCATTGAGGATGAATTCGCGAATGACGAGATGGCCTCCCGGAACTTTGTAGGCTGCGCGTCTTTTCCATATGTACCTCCGCGCGGAAGGATGACCGTTTCCGGTTTTCCGCGCAGCATGGGAGCGCTGGCGAGGCTCTGTCAATCCACAAGAACTCGCGATTGCAAGAATACTAGGGTGCCGGTGAACTGCTACGCCGCTCCCTGGGAGCTGAGTTCGGATCCGAAATCGTTCATCTCCGCATATTCGATGCGCAAGCATGCGTTCGGAACCATCCGCCGCAGCGCCACATCGGCGCCGAACGATCGCAACACCGAATCGACCGCGAGCGAAACTGCCGATCGCGCGGTGGTCGCGTCAGACGACTCATCCCATCGTGCGCCACCCGTCTCGACGCCGACGATCACAACGCGCTTGGGCGAGCCTTCCATGCCGACCAGGTGGGCCAGCGCAACGATGTCTTTCACCAAGTCGCGGTGCCGGCAGTACAGCCGGAAGGTCGGGGCATCGTCCTGCAATACCTCCTCGATGAAACAGGTGCCGGGTTCTTGTCCCGAGTCCAGGGCGTCGACCACGATGATCTGATCGCAGTCGACGATTGCATCCACGCAATCCCAGTCCAGTGTCCGAACAATTCGCACCGTCGTCGTCGTCGGCAAAGGCAATGTCTTGAGGATGCGACCCACGCGGGCAGCGATGTCGTTGCTCCACAGCCGTTCGTGGCCCAAGGAAAAGATCATCGTACGCATGCCCCAAGTCCACAACATTTTCACCTTCTCTCGCAGCAATACCTTGGTTACGACTTCGTGGCGGAACGATGGCGGAATCGCGGCTGTTGCCGCTCGATTGATTTCCCTTCTTTCGAGAAAGAACTCGCTATGGCGTCCTTGGCCCCGCCAGTCCGTCGGCTGCGCTGGAGAATCATCCCCGCGCTGGGGTGCCGCTGGTGTGTCTGGGGCGCTGGGGCGGAGCCTTACCACCTTTGTCGCCTTTGTCGCCTTTGTCGCCGTTGTCGAGGATGAAGTAATTCACGCCCGGGGTGCCGCACGCGTCGCCATTGCGATGGAATTTCCAGTGGAGGTAGACCTTGCCGTTCCCCGACAGGATCGCGATAGGCGGCGTGGGAAAGGGCCCGGCGTCGTACACGGCGCTGATGGCGGCGGCATCGAAGCCGGTGATCCCTGACGTACGCACCATAGCGATCTTGTCCACGTTGCCCTCCCCATCCAAGACGATTTCCAATTTTGCGACCAGTTTCAGGTCGTTCATGGGGCTATCCCGGAACGACGTATCCATTTGGGTCAGGAAACCAAATGCCCATTTTTCATGGATTTGTCGGTGCATGCGCGCGATGAATTGCGCGAAAGGGGCGGCTCGCGTATTCAGCTCGGTTTGGTTGTCCGGGGTGACCTCATTGATGAAATTCTCCAGAGCGGAAAACACGCGCTGTCTGCGCTCGGCGAATTTCCCTTTGTGTTTGGATCTTTCCCGTTTGGCCACCGCCGCCGCCGCCTCGGCGTCCTCGCCAAACACAGAGGCATAGCCTTGCTTGGTCAAATGGGGCGGGTCTGCCGCGGCGGAAGCACGACGCGACCCCTCCGTCCCGCGCACACCATCTTCCTCCTTGGAAAGCAATCCATCGGGATCTTCCGATAGCGGCTCGCCGCGTGCGCCCACTTTTCCCGATCCGGGCACGCGCATGGACAAGTTGGATCGGGATTCCGGCGTGGGCTTTGAGTCCTCGGTCATGGCTTGCCGTGTGCGCTGGCCGGCCTTTGCTTCCCTGTCTTCCAGCTGCGCGATCTTCTCCTTGTCGTCGGCAGGCTCGGCTGGTTTTCCTTGTTGATCCTTTTCCAGGTTGGTTTGCCGGGCGCGGGTCTCATGGTCGGTGCGGTTATTTCGCTGGGCCAAGTACTTGGCGTCCTTGGGCTCTTCCACCTCTTTGCCCATGTCCAGGTCGACTATCTTTTGCCGAGGCAACTCCTCCGGCGGCGCCACGGCTTTCTGTTCGGACTTGGGCGCCACAGGCTCGGGGGGCGGCGGTTCGGGCACACGCTCGCGCTCGGCCATCGCTTTGGACTTGGGTGGTTGGGCAGTAGGCGGCTTCTCGGCCTTTTCGGGCGGTCTCGTTGCTTTCCTGGGCTTCTCCGGTTTTTCAATTGCCGGCAGGTTCGGCGGCAGTTCGTCGTCCTTGATGGCCTCGAAGCTCAATTCCACCTCGTTGTCTTCGGGCTTGCCCCACCAAAACACCCACGTCACCAGCGGCACCAGGACTTGCGCATGCAGAAGCATGGAAAAAAGCACGCCCCGGCCAATTCGGCCGCGATCTCGCCGCGTGCGCTGCTTTGTCATTCGCTTCCTTGCTCCGCTATCCCGAGCACCCGGTCGAGCCATTCGGCCGCGCGGGCGAATACCAACGCTCCGCATCTCGCCTGGTCGCGTCCGGTCCGGTCGGGTTCACCTCGTGGATCGGCCTGATGCGTTCCTGCGCCGACTGCACGACACGCCCGGCCAGTACATCCGGCGGGGCAAGCCGTGTCACGGTATCTTGTGTTTTTTCGGTGCGGACCATGCGGGGGACAGCCTACTACACCGGCAAGAAACGACTGATGGATTGGGTGGAAGAATGGACCGTGGAAGCCAGCGTCGTCGACGATGGCGACCTCCTTTGCTCATCGACGCTGCGAGAGATCGGGATAGGTCGTACAGCCAGGGTACAAAGGGTCAGAGGGTTTCCGTTCTCTGTGACGCTGTGCTCTAGGTTGCTCCGCGATTTCAGACGGGTACGCGTCGGGGAACTTCCCGCCTATACTTCCGCCCGTCTCATCGCTATCACCCCAACCAGGAGAACCTCCAATGAAGTTCAAGATCCCATTGGCCATCGCGCTGTCAGCCACCTTGTTGCAAGTCTATTCGGCCGCGCAAGCTGAAGACCACAAAGGAGAGCGCCGAGAGGAGCGAGGCAGGTCCAACCCGCCACCGCGCCCGGCGCCGCCCCGTTTCCAGGAGCACCCTCCGGGAGCCCATCCCCACGGCCCCATCGTGCGCCCGCACGCGATTCGCGTTATGAGCCCCAGGGTCGTCAAGCACGGCGAGCACCAGTGGCGTCATTGGGAGCATGCCGAATTTTCGCGCCCCATTTACTACTGGAACTGGGCCGTCATTCGCAGCATCACCTGCATCGCCGAAGACTCCTATGGCGACCAGTACCCTGTGACCGAAGACACCTTCTCCGGTTTTGGTCTGGTCCACATGACTACCGTTGAAGACGACGCGCTGGATCGCTGCTACGCCGAATCGGGTGGAGACCAGAGCTGCTATCTCGCGACTTGTTCTCACTTCTGAGCGAGTTCGGGGTGGCAACGCCTGGGCGGGAGCCGGTGACGTGGGCCAAGATCGCCCGCCGAAGCGCGTGTGATCTTGGCCTGCTTGCGTCCTGCCTGGCGACAGCCCGCGGCGCATCTCGTTGAGTGCGTCAGTCTGATCCCTATCTATGTCCGAGCCGAGCTATCGAGCCGAAGGGCCGCGCGATCTGGCGTATTTCTTTCGTTCGGGAGAGACTGCCGGCCGCCGTCATTCATGACGGGGCAGCACATGAGCGATACCAACCTTTCGTCCTTCATCTGGTCGGTCGCCGACCTTCTCCGCGGCGACTACAAGCAGTCCGAGTACGGCAAGGTCATCCTGCCGTTCACCGTTCTGCGACGGCTCGACTGCGTGCTGGAACCGACCAAATCGGCGGTGCTGGCCGAGCTGACCAAGCGCAAAGGGGCCGGCGTCAACCCCGAGCCGTTCTTGCTGCGAAAGTCGGGGCAGCTCTTTTACAACACGTCGCCGCTCGACCTGAAGAAGCTGATGGGCGACCAGGACCACATCGGCGAAAACCTGCGCGCATACATGCAGGCGTTCTCGCCCGCCGCGCGCGACATCTTCGAGCGCTTCGAGTTTCACACCCAGATTGACCGCTTGGCCAAGGCCGGCTTGCTCTACCTGGTGACCGAGAAATTCGCCAACATCGACCTTCACCCCGAAACCGTGGACAACGCCGCCATGGGCGCCGTCTTCGAGGAGTTGATCCGAAAGTTCGCCGAGCTTTCCAACGAGACCGCTGGAGAGCACTTCACCCCGCGCGAAGTCATCCGGCTCATGGTGAACCTGCTCTTCATCGAGGACGACGACGCCCTTTCGAAGCCTGGCGTGGTCCGCTCCATCTACGACCCCACCGCGGGCACCGGGGGCATGCTGAGCGTGGCCGGTGAGCACCTTGCCGCCCACAACCCCAAGGCCCGGCTGGTGATGTACGGGCAAGAGCTGAACGCCGAGTCCTACGCCATCTGCAAGGCGGACATGCTCATCAAGGCCCAGGACATCGCCAACATCATCTTTGGCAACACCTTGTCCGCCGACGGCCTGCCCGGCAAGACCTTCGACTACGCGCTTTCCAATCCGCCCTTCGGCGTCGAGTGGAAAAAGATCGAGAAGGAGATTCGCAAGGAGGCCGAGGAGCAAGGCTTCAATGGCCGCTTTGGCCCAGGCCTCCCGCGCGTCAGCGACGGCTCGTTGCTGTTCTTGCTTCACCTGATTTCCAAGATGCGCCCTGCCAAGGACGGCGGCAGCCGGTTCGGCATCGTGCTCAACGGCTCGCCGCTCTTTACCGGTGGCGCGGGTTCGGGCGAAAGCGAAATCCGCCGCTACGTGCTGGAGAACGACCTGGTCGAGGCCATCATCGGCTTGCCCACGGACATGTTCTACAACACCGGCATCAGCACCTACGTCTGGATCGTCAGCAACCGCAAGCCGGCCGCGCGCAAGGGCAAGGTGCAGCTCATCGACGCCAGCGGCTTTTGGCAAAAGATGCGCAAGAGCCTGGGCAGCAAGCGCAAAGAGCTGAGCCCGGACCACATCGAGGACATCACCCAAATCTTCGGTCAGCTCAAGAAGGTCACCCGCGCCGGCGTGCCCATCAGCCGCATCTTCAAGAACGAGGACTTCGGCTACCGCACCATCACCGTCGAGCGGCCCGAGCGCGATGCCAAGGGCAAGGTCGTGCTCGGAACCAAGGGCAAGGGCAAGGGTCAGCCAGTCCCCGACGCCAACCTGCGCGACACCGAGAACGTGCCGCTCTCCGAAGACGTGGAAACCTACTTCAAGCGCGAGGTGCTGCCCCACGCACCCGACGCGTGGATTGACCACGAGAAGACCAAGGTTGGCTACGAGATCCCCTTCAACCGCCACTTCTACGTGTTCAAGCCACCGCGCCCGCTGGCCGAAATCGATGCCGAGCTGAAGGGCGTCACGGACCGCATCCTGACCATGATCAAGGGGCTGACGAAATGAGCGGAAGCACAGAGCTTGCCCTCTACCGCGGCCTCTTGGCCGAAATCAAAGCACGCGTCCGGCAGGCGCAGCACAAGGCCGCGCTGTCGGCCAATGCCGAGATGGTCGTGATGTACTGGGACGTCGGCCGCCTGATTGCTGCCCGGCAAGAGGACGAGGGTTGGGGCGCGGGTGTCATTCCGCGCCTTGCCGTGGACTTGAAGAACGAGCTGCCCGAGCAGAAGGGCTTTTCCGAGCGAAACCTGGCCCGGATGGTCGCATTCTTCCGCGCCTATCCAATTCTGCCGCAGGATGCGGCACTTTTGGAAAGCCGCAAGCCGGCGGCGTCACCGGCAGCCCCAACCGTAATTCTGCCGCAGGCTGCGGCAAAATTGGCTTCGTCGCTACCTGCCGCCGGGCCCACGGACTGCCTGCTGGCCGTTCCCTGGTATCACCACGTCGTCCTCATCGAGAAGGTGAAAGATCTCCCGACGCGCCTCTGGTACGCCAGACAAGTCGTCGAGCAAGGTTGGAGCCGCGAAGCACTTACCGCCCAGATCAAACAGCGCGCCCACGAGCGCCAGGGCACGGCCGTCACCAACTTCGCCACTACCCTGCCAGAGATTCACGCCAGCCTGGCCACCGGCTTGCTGAAAGATCCCTACCTGTTCGACTTCCTGACCCTGGAAGAGCCCTTCCACGAGCGCGAGCTGGAAACCGGCCTTTTGACCCATCTGCAGAAATTTCTGCTGGAGCTTGGGCGCGGCTTCGCCTTTGTCGGCCGCCAGTACCGCCTGGAAGTCAGCGACCGCGAGTTCTATCTGGACCTGCTCTTCTACCATCTGCACCTGCGCTGCTTCGTCGTCGTGGACCTGAAACGGGGCGACTTCAAACCCGAGTACGCCGGCAAGATGAACTTCTACTGCTCCGTCGTAGACGACCAACTTCGCCACCCGCAGGACCTGCCCACCCTGGGCCTGATCCTGTGCCAAACCAAGGACCGCGTCCTGGCCGAGTACGCCCTGCGCGACATCCACAAGCCCATCGGCATCGCCGACTACGAGCTGACCCGCGCCCTGCCCAGCGAACTGGCCTCCAGCCTGCCCAGCATCGAAGCTATCGAAGCCGAGCTGTCCCGCGAGCTCGGGTCAGAGGAAGACGACGATGGGGAAGGAGGCGGAAAATGAGCTTTCCGCGCTACCCAAAATACAAGGACAGCGGCGTGGAGTGGCTGGGCGAGGTGCCGGAGCATTGGGATATTGGTCCCATAAAGCGTCACATCTCGAAGGTTGAATCGGGCACGAGTGTGAACTCTGCGGACGAGCCGGCCGAGAATGGAAAGCTGGGGGTACTGAAGACAAGTTGTGTCTACACGGGGGTCTTCAACCCAGAGGAGAACAAGACGGTTGTCGAGGATGACCTGGCGAGAGTTTCCTGCCCATTGAAGGCCGGCACACTCATCGTCAGCCGCATGAATACCCCGGAACTGATCGGGGCTGCTGGGTTCGTTGAGACTGCGCCAGGCAATCTGTCTTTGCCGGATCGTCTTTGGCAGATCTCATTCGCGAACAGCGATGCTCGTTTTGTACATTTCTGGACTCTAACCAACCTGTACAGAGCCCAGGTTGAATCGGTTTGCACCGGTACAAGCGCGAGCATGAAGAATCTCGGACAAGACCAGTTCGGCATGTTTAACTTTGCAAGCCCACCAATTGACGAACAATCGCGCATCGCCGAGTTCCTGAACCGGGAGACAGGGAAGACTGACGAGTTGGTGACGGAGCAGCAGCGGCTGATGGAACTGCTGAAAGAAAAGCGCCAGGCCGTCATCTCCCACGCCGTCACCAAAGGTCTGAACCCCCGCGCCCCCATGAAACCCTCCGGCATCGAATGGCTCGGCGACGTGCCAGCACACTGGAACGTCCTTGCGGTTCGTCGGATTATCCAACGTATAGAGCAAGGGTGGAGTCCAGAATGCTTCGGCAGGCCGGCCGAGGCCGATGAATGGGGTGTCCTGAAATCTGGATGTGTCAACCGTGGCGTATTCGTAGAGAAGGAAAACAAGGCTCTCCCGGAGACTCTTGACCCGGTTCCTGAATACGAAATCCATTCGGGTGACGTACTGATGTCACGGGCAAGCGGATCGCCGGAGCTTGTTGGTTCCACGGCCTTCATTACGGAAACGCGAGCCAGGCTGATGCTATCAGACAAGATCTTTCGTATTCAGCCTGAGCCGAGTATCGACCGGAAATTCTTTGTAGCTGCTTTCAATTCCTACCTGCTACGCTCGCAGATTGAACGCGCAATCAGCGGCGCTGAAGGGCTTGCGAACAACCTTCCCCAATCGGCCTTGAAGAGCTTCCTGTTTCCCGTTCCACCGATTGGCGAACAACAGGCAATCATCAAAGACATCACCACCAGATGCGGCGAACTCGCCGCCCTAGCCGCCGAGGCCCAGAAGGCCATCGACCTGCTCCAAGAACGCCGGACGGCCCTCATCTCCGCCGCCGTGACCGGCCAGATCGACGTGCGCAAATTGGCCGCCGCCTGAGCCGCGGCTGTATTCTGGTCGCAACCGTCGTGAAAGGTGAACCCATGAGCAAGGAAATCACCCCCTTCGAAGAGATCCGCCGGACGAATCCGGCAGGGAACGAATTCTGGTCCAGCCGAGACTTCGCCCGCGTGCTTGGCTACACCGATTACCGCAACTTCGAGGCCGTCATCGACAAGGCCCGAACCGCTTGCTTCAACAGCGGCCAACGGGTCGAGGATCATTTCGTTGATATCACCGAAATGATCGAGATCGGGAAAGGCGGACAACGTCCGGTGCGGACCGTGATGATGTCCCGCTACGCCTGCTACCTGGTCATCCAGAACGCCGATCCGGCCAAGGAGATTGTGGCGATCGGACAGACCTATTTCGCGGTCCAGACCCGGCGGCAGGAGCTGACGGATGCCGAGATGGAAGACCAGCGACGGCTCGCCATTCGATCCGAGCTGAGAACGCACAACGTCTATCTAGCCGAGGCCGCGAAGGGCGCAGGCGTCGTCGAGCCGAGGGACTACGCGATCTTTCAAAACCACGGGTACATGGGCCTGTATGCTGGGCTTGGAGCACAGCAGATTCACGCCAGGAAGAAGCTGAGGAAGGGGCAGCAGATCCTGGACCACATGGGCAGCACCGAGCTGGCCGCCAACCTGTTCCGCGCCACCCAAGCTGAAGACAAGCTTCGCCGGGAGAAGATCGTCGGCAAGGAGAAGGCAAACCGAGCGCATCGGGAAGTCGGCGCCAAGGTTCGTCAGACCATCAAGGAGCTGGGCGGCACCATGCCCGAGAATCTGCCCGCAGTCGAAAGCATCAAGAAGCTAGAGTCCAAGAGCAAGAAGGCTCTCGAAGCCAAGAAATCGTAATTCCATGGCCGCCAACGTGCATCGCGAAATCAACTTCGAGGTCGAGATTTGCCAGCACCTCGGTGGGCACGGGTGGCTGTACGCCGAGGGCGATGCGGCCCACTACGACCGGGCGCGGGCGCTCTTCCCATTGGACGTGCTTGCGTGGGTGCAAACAGCGCAGCCCGATGCCTGGCAGACGCTTGAGAAAAACCACGGCGCCCAAGCCGCCGAAACCCTGCTGGGCCGCCTGCGCGACCAGCTCGACCAGCGTGGAACCCTGGACGTGCTTCGCAAGGGGATAGAGCTGCTCGGTCTGCGGCAGTCGCTCAAGCTGGCGGAATTCAAGCCTGCGCTGGCCATCAACGCCGAGATTCTCGCCCGCTACGCGGCCAACCGGCTGCGGGTGGTCCGGCAGGTGAAGTATTCGCTGCACAATGAGAACTGCATCGACCTGGTGCTGTTCCTCAACGGCATTCCCGTCGCCACCGTCGAGCTGAAGACCGATTTCACCCAGAGCGTGAACGACGCCATCGACCAGTACCGCTTCGACCGCCTGCCCCGCTCCAAAGGCCACCCCGCCGAGCCGCTGCTCGCCTTTCCCAGCGGGGCGCTGGTGCACTTCGCGGTCAGCAACAGCGAAGCGGCCATGGTGACCAAGTTGGCCGGCCCGGCCACGCACTTGTTACCCTTCAACCAGGGTAACGAGGGTGGCGCTGGCAACCCGGTGAACCCGCAGGGCGGCCACCGCACGGCCTACCTTTGGGAGAAGGTGTGGGAGCGGGATAGCTGGCTGGAGATTCTCGGTCGCTACGTCATCTCGGTGCGCGACAAGAAGTCGCAGATTGAGAAGCTGATCTTTCCCCGCTTTCACCAACTGGACGTGACCCGCAAGCTGCAAGGCGCGGTGTTTGAGAGCGGGCCGGGCGGCAAGTACCTGGTCCAGCACTCGGCCGGTTCGGGCAAGACCAATTCCATCGCGTGGACCGCGCACTTCCTGGCCGAGCTACACGACGCGAACAACAAGAAGGTCTTCGACAGCGTGCTGGTGGTGTCAGACCGCAACGTCATCGATTCGCAGCTCCAGGATGCCCTGTTTGATTTCCAGCGCACCACCGGCGTGGTGGCCAATATTACCAAGAAGGAAGGCAGCAAAAGCAGCAAGCTGGCTGAGGCGCTGTCCGGCGACAAGAAGATCGTCGTCTGCACTATCCAGACCTTTCCCTTCGCCATCGAGGCCGTGCGAGAACTGGCCGCCACCCAAGGCAAGCGCTTCGCGGTCATTGCCGACGAGGCGCACAGCTCGCAGGCCGGTGACGCCGCCGCGAGGCTGAAGGCAGTCCTCAGCCCCGCAGAGCTGGCAGATCTGGAAGACGGCGGCGAGGTCAGCGCGGAAGACATCCTGGCGGCTCAAATGTCGGCGCGTGCGAACGAGTCCGGGATTACCTACGTCGCCTTCACGGCCACGCCCAAAGTGAAGACCATGGAGCTTTTCGGCACGCGCCCAGACCCCACGCGCCCTGCTGGCCCGGGCAACCTGCCCACGCCGTTTCACGTGTACTCGATGAGGCAGGCCATCGAGGAAAAGTTCATCCTCGACGTGCTTCAAAACTACACACCCTACCGTTTGGCGTTCCGGCTCGCTCATGAAGGTAAGGACTACGACGAAGACACCGTCGAGCGCAGCGCTGCCGTGAAGAGCATCATGGGCTGGGTCCGCCTGCACCCGTACAACATCGCGCAGAAGGTGCAGGTGGTGGTCGAGCACTTCCGAACCTTCGTCGCGCCGCTGCTCGACGGCAAGGCCAAGGCGATGGTGGTGGTGGGCAGCCGTATCGAAGCCGTGCGCTGGAAGCTGGCCATTGAAAAGTATATCAAGGCGTGCGGGTACACGATTGGCACCATGGTGGCCTTCTCGGGCGAGGTGAACGACAAGGAATCCGGCCCCGAGCCCTTCACGGAAACCAGCCGCGACTTGAATCCGCGCCTGAATGGCCGCGAGATCCGCAAAGCCTTCGAAGGCGACGAATACCAAATCCTGCTGGTGGCGAACAAGTTCCAGACCGGCTTCGACCAGCCCCTGCTTTGCGGAATGTACGTGGACCGGCGCCTGGCCGGCATCCAGGCCGTGCAGACGCTGTCCCGCTTGAATCGCGCCTACGACGGCAAGAACGAAACCTACGTGGTGGATTTTGTGAACGACCCCGAGGAAGTCTTGGCGGCCTTCAAGACCTACCACGCGACGGCAGAGCTGTCGGCGGCCACCGACCCGAACATCGTCTATGACCTGCGCGCCAAGCTGGACGCAGCCGGCCACTACGACGACTTCGAGGTGGATCGCGTGGTGGCGGTGGAGTTGAAGCCGGACGCGACCCAGGGCGAGCTGCTGAAGGCGTTGGAGCCGGTCGTCGACCGCCTGATGAAGCGCTACAAGGCTGCGCAGGAGGCGCTGCGGGCTGCCAAGGACAGGAAGGATGAAGCGGCCGCCAAGGCCGCCCGTGACGAGCAGGCCGCGCTGACCCTGTTCAAGACCGACATGGGCGCCTTCGTTCGCCTGTACACGTTCCTGTCCCAGATTTTCAACTACGGCAACACGGCCATCGAGAAGCGCGCCATCTTCTACAAGCGGCTGATACCGCTGCTGGAGTTCGGCCGTGAGCGCGAGGGCATCGACCTGTCGAAGGTCGTGCTGACCCACCACAACCTGCGCAATCTCGGCAAGCGCACCCTGCCGCTGCAGGTCGGCGACAAGCCCTTGCTCGATCCCATCAAGGAATCGGGCAGCGGCATGGTGCGAGAACCCGAGAAGGTCTACATGGCCGAGGTTATCGCCAAGCTGAACGAAGTGTTCGGCGATGACACCAGCATCGACGACCAGCTGGTCTACGTGAATCACGTCCTCATGGGCAAGCTGATGGAATCGGAAACCCTGAAGCAGCAAGCATCAAGCAACACCAAAGAACAGTTCGGCAATTCCCCAGACCTGAACAGCGAGCTGATGAACGCCGTGATGGACGCGCAGGAAGCGCACACCACCATGAGTACCAAGGTCCTCAATTCCGCGGCGGTGCTAGCGGGAATCAAGGACATCCTGCTCAACCACTCGCACCTTTGGGAGGCTTTGCGCGATTAGCCAGTCGAGCCTTCTGGGCCACGCTCGGCCGGGTGATGACGGACTGCGAAGAGCGCAGACTGCCAACAGATCGTCGAGAAAGTGGAAGCTGCCACGCTCCCCCTGAGATACAGCCCCTGCGCTTACAACGTGCAAAACAGTCGCTGGGAGTGCACCCAGTTCACTTGCGGTCTTCCGTGACCCTCTTCGTTTGGGACGAGGCGAAGCTCGGGTGCCTCTTGCGGGTACGCTCCCCCAGTTTTTCCACCGCCGAACTTTCGGCCTTGGCATGCATGACCCAGGTTCGTAGGGGCGGCCTCGTCTTGCATAGCGATAGCCTACTGGGCGAGGTTGCCTTTCACGAGGTCGTAGTTGTAGGCGTTGATCGTCTCCATGATCTCCCTCTCCCTGAACAAGGCGCACAGACCTTCCGAGAGGATAGCCAGCAACGCTCCCGCAGCCAGCCCCCTCACGGTACTCGTCCATTCTCTGTCGTGTGCGGCGACCGACACACCTCCGACGATGAGCCCGACCGCGGCCAGAGCGAAAGCAGCTGTGGCGCCATGAAGTATCCTTACATCTGAATCCCTTCGAAAGCGTGTGTCAGCTCATAGGCCCCCGTGGAACCGACCGAATCCGCGGGCGCACATGATCGAGATGAACACGATGCCAGCTCCGAGGACGACCATGTGCCTGGTGTTCCGTAGCTCGAACTTTCCCACGCGGCACACAAGCAGGTAGCCGATGGCCAGGTTGAGCAGGCCCCACAGGACGTTGACCGTCGATGATGACAGCCCCTCGCCTGGTGGTGACGCGAACGGGCTCTGGAAGGCGTGCCCCGAAATTCCATTTCCAAGATGCGGGAGCGTGTTCGCCAGAAAGGCTCCGCCAAAAAAGTACGCCACGTAATGGTACCAACGCATTTCAGCCCCCGTTCTTGAGCGTCACTTTCCTGCCAGCGTTCACAAGTGTCAAGGCGCCCTCTGGGATGCGCGACCCAGGTTCACACCGCGGGCTTCGCCCGCAACCCAAGATGGCTCCAGGCTGCAGGCTCCAGGCTGCAGCTTGCTCCGTCGAGAGCAGCGAAGAGTTACCTGGACCTCGACGAATGAGCCGGCACTTCAGCGAGCACTCGACAGTAGCCACGTCGTTACTCGGACATCGATTCCATGAGAAGTCCTCCCACCATCGGCTTCTCGCCTGGTTTGAACCTGGTGGGAGTAGTCGAGAATCAGTGTGTCGTCGCCCCGCTGTCTGCGCTGACCATCAAAGAGCTGACATTGACGGGTTCGAAATCAGCCAGGGTGACGTTCGTCAAACAGGAGAGGTCGTCGTCATTCCAGCGACTGTCCGGCGTCCCGATCAATCCTCCCGTCTGGCCATTGTCCGCCAGAATGATTCCGTAGTTCCGGAAGCCGGCGATGATGATGTTTGCTTGCGGGCTCGTGGACGCGCACGAGGGTGTGGTGGCCGAGGCCTTTAGCCGATAGATCCCCCCAGGCACTCCAGAGAAGGTGCATGAGCTTGGGGGAGTGGACTGCGAGAGCAGGTTGCCAGTCGAGATCCCGGTACACGAGCCCTGTCCTGCCGTCTCCCTCGCGGGCCACACCCAGTAGTTGAGTGTATGGTTCGTCGTGAACCGGATGGGGTGTTGCACGACGCCGTTGGGTGCGCTGGGAGTCCCCGTTCCGATGACCTCATCGGCATTCACGAGCAATGGCCCTACCGGCAAGCCAGCTTCGTCTGTCGTGCCGTTGCCCTAGGGAGTCAGCGCATTGGAGGTCACGTCGCTCCACATGGCGTTCGAGGAGTCCGTCCAACCCTTCGCTCCCAGGTAAACGCCTTGCCACATCTCATACAGCGCGGGAGGGTTCCCTCCACCGCCCTCCACATAGACCGAGACATGCCCATCCCCTCCAGCAGCCTCGGAAACGGCAGTGCCTTCGACGGGGGCGTAGGGAGGGAGCGGTCCAGAGGTGTAGTAGGACTGGTACAGTGTGGTCGCCACTGGAACGTCTGGCTGGCTATATGGAACCTTGATCGCGGGGATGCCGTTCGGAAGATTGAGGTAGGCGGCGTTGCCAAAGAACACCCTAATGTGCGAAGCCTGATAGCCGCTGTAGATGGGAGCAGCCGGCGAAGTGTCGACCGGCAAGCCCGTCGAGTCAGTGCGATTCGACATGGGATACCCATTTTGCGCCTGCCCGGCTCCCATTCAAGTCCCGATCTCTTGGCAGCCGTCTCACGCAAGAGGCCACAATCCGGCCCGGCGACCCCGTCCCGCCGACACCCGAACCAGAGATTTTTCGACGAACGGGCTGGAGCGTGAGATGGCAGGCGTGAGGGGAAGGATGTTGGCGATAAGTGCCAACTGGCAATCATGTGAGGTATCGCCAGATGGCGCATAGAGCCAGCCGTGCGAGCCAAATTCCCGCGGAAATCGACTCGGCGGCAGAAGGGGTTGGCAATCCGTCCGCCTTGCGAGAATGATTGCCCCGTGTTAGACGACCGGCCCACGCCCAGGTAGCTCAACTGGTAGAGCAACGGACTGAAAATCCGTGTGTAGACAGTTCGACTCTGTCCCTGGGCACCCCCCAAACCACCCATCTGCCAGCTAAAAGATACATCCGGAGAGCATCGAAGGAGAATTCCCATGGTTCGCAAAGTCGTCATTTTCATCCTTGCAATCGGAGCCGTCACAGGCGGGTACTTCCTGGGACGAGGCCACTGGAACATCGGGGGGAGTTCGGCTCTCGCCAAGTTCACTTGTCCGACCCCTGGCGCAGCCGTTGCGGGGGATGACGTCGAGCGCAAGTGCGTGCCCTTCGAGGGCAAGGCCAGGGGATCGAGCAAGGCGCAAGTCACCATCGTCGCCTTCTCCGACTTCCAGTGCCCCTTCTGCAGCCGCGTCCTGCCCACCCTGGACAAGCTCGTCAAGGACTACCCGGACAAGATTCGCATCTTCTTCCGGCACAACCCCTTGCCCTTTCACTCGGATGCGCCGCTTGCGGCCCAAGCCGCTGTGGCGGCCGAGGCGCAGGGCAAGTTCTGGGAGATGCACGACAAGCTCTTCGCCAACCAGCAGAATCTCAAGCGCCCGGATCTTGAGAAGTACGCCAAGGAAATCGGTCTCGACGTCGAGAAGTTCAAGAAGGACATCGACTCGCCAGCCACCAAGAAGCGCGTGGATGACGACACGGAACTGGGCAAGAAGCTCGGTGTGCAAGGCACGCCGAACTTCTTCATCAACGGCCGCCCGGTTCGCGGCGCCGTGCCCTACGAACAGTTCAAGTCGACGGTCGATGATGAACTTGGCCGGGGCAAGAAGCTGATGGCCAAGGGCGTGTCCTCGGGCAAGGTCTTTGCGGCTTTGATGAAGGGCGAGGGCAAGGGCCTCGGCGTCCCGACCCCGGCGGCGCCGCCGCCGCGCATTCCCGTCGGCGCGGAAGTCTACAAGGTCGAGCCGGGCAACGCCCCGCAGGTCGGCGGCAAGGAACCCAAGATCACGCTCATCGAGTTCTCGGATTTCCAGTGCCCCTACTGCTCGCGCGCCAAGGGCACCCTCGACGAGCTGCAGAAGATCTACAAGGACGATCTCCAGATCGCCTTCCGCAACTTCCCCCTGCCCTTCCACAACAATGCGACCCCCGCGGCCATCGCGGCCGTGGCCGCGGCCGAGCAGGGCAAGTTCTGGCAGATGCACGACAAGCTGTTCGCCAACCAGCAGGCGCTTGGGCCGGCCGACTTTGAGAAGTACGCCGGGGAGATCGGCCTCGATATGGCCAAGTTCAAGGCCGCGATTGCAAACCCGAAGACGAAAGAGCAGGTCGAGTCGGACAAGAAGATGGGCGAGACTTTCGGCGTGGGCGGCACGCCCGCGTTCTTCATCAACGGCCACGCCTTCAGCGGCGCCTATCCGCTGGACAGCTTCAAGACGGCCATCGACGAGGAAATCAAGAAGGTCGATGCCACGCTGGCTTCGGGTACGCCGCGCGCAGGCCTGTACGCAGCTTTGATTAAGGACGGCTTGGAGAAGGCCGCTCCCAAGAAGGAAGAAGCGCGTGCCGGCGAGCCGCAGGCGGGCGATGTGTACAAAGCCGAGGTTCATGGTGCCCCCATCAAGGGCGCCAAGGATGCCTTGGTAACCATCGTGCAGTTCTCGGACTTTCAGTGCCCCTTCTGTTCGCGCGTCGAGCCCACCGTCGATCAGGTCATGAAGGAGTACGCAGGCAAGGTGCGCGTGGCATGGCGCAACCTTCCCTTGCCCTTCCACAACAACGCCAAGCCCGCCGCCATCGCGGCCATGGCCGCCAACGAGCAGGGCAAGTTCTGGCAGATGCACGACATCCTGTTCAAGAACCAGCAAGCTCTGGGCGCCGACGATCTGAGCAAGTACGCGCAGCAGATCGGCCTCAACATGGACAAGTTCAAGAAGGCGTTGACCGACAAGAAGTTGTCCGATGCCATCGACGCCGACGCGGCCATGGGTGGCAAGATCGGCGCGCGCGGTACGCCGGCCTTCTTTGTCAACGGTCGCTTCCTGTCGGGCGCGCAGCCGTTCGAACGGTTCAAGGCGCTCATCGACGAGGAACTCAAGAAGGCCGAAGCCCTGGCCAAGAAGGCGGGTGGCGCGGCCAAGGTCTACGACGCCATCATGAAGACGGCCAAGGCCGAGGTCGGCAGCGGCGCACCCGCGGCTGGCGGCGAAGCGCCGTCGGGTCCGGCCAAGAAGGTCGACCTCGGCAATGCGCCGGTGCGCGGCCCCAAGAGTGCACCGATTACCGTGATCTTGTTCTCGGACTTCCAGTGCCCGTTCTGCGGCCGCGTCGAGCCCGTGCTCAGCGAGCTGGAGAAGGCCTATCCTGGCAAGGTGCGCGTGGCGTGGAAGAACTTCCCGCTCTCGTTCCACAACAACGCCAAGCCGGCCGCCGAGGCCGCCCTGGCCGCCAACGAGCAGGGCAAATTCTGGCAGATGCACGAGATCCTGTTCAAGAATCAGCAGGCACTCACCGCGCCGGATCTGGAAAAGTACGCCAAGGAAATCGGCCTGGACATGGGCAAGTTCAAGGCCGCCATCGACAGCCACAAGTTCGCCGCGCAGATCGATGCCGACACCAAGCAAGGCTCGGATCTCGGCGTGAGCGGCACGCCAGCGGCGTTCGTCAACGGGCAGCTGGTGTCGGGGGCGCAGCCCATCGACGCGTTCAAGAAGATCGTCGATGCGGAGCTCAAGGGTGGCGGCAAAGTCAAGGTCAAGGTCAACTAGCCCGCATTCTGCGCCAGGCATTTCCCGCGCCGGAAGAAATGTCGTGGCGGCGGCCATTGCCGTCGCCGCGACCGTGTTCGCGGGTGTGCTCTTGATCCATGGCGCGGCCTCGACGGTGAAATCGGCCGCGCAGGGGGCGTGCCTCGCTTTGCGCCCCAATCCGCTTTCCGCCACTTTGCGCGCGTTGGTGCCCGACTTCGAGCTGCCCGATTTGAGCGGCAAGATGGTTTCGCTGCACAGCCTGCGCGGCCGGCCGGTTCTGGTCAGCTTCTTCGCCACCTGGTGCCCGCCCTGCGTGGAAGAGGCGCCGTCCCTGGAGGATCTCGCCCGGCGCACCGGCGACAAGGCCACCGTGCTCATCGTCAGCGTCGACGAGGATTTGGACGCGCTCAAGAAATTCTACGCCAAGGGCTCGACCGCGCTGGTCGTGCGCGACGAGAGCCGCAAGGTTCCCGCCAGTTTCGGCACGTCCAAGTTTCCCGAGTCGTTCCTGCTCGACCGTGGCGGCAAGGTTCGCCAGGCCTTCATCAACAAGCGCGATTGGTCGATCGCGGAGGCCGCGGCTTGCGTCGAGGGGATCGACTAGACAAGGCCGCTACCTTCGCCTGTTGACTCTCGGCGCTTGTCGCACGTAGGTTTCGGGGGCAATGCTCACCACCCATGTCGTGCGTTCCATCACACAGGCACCTTTTGGCGGGCTAGGCCGTAGAGCGTGGCCCTGGTTCGCGGTCCTTGCTTTGCTCTTGACCGGGCCGCTCGTGGGCACGGCCGCGGCCGAGCCGCAGGATCTGCTCGCCGGCAAGCGGCCGGTGAAAAGCGAGGGCGTGACCAACGCCAACCGCCTCACCGATCAGTTGCTCAGCAACGAGGGCGACGAATGGCTCACCGACGTGACCGCGCGCTTTTCCTCGGCCAGGTCGTTCGTCATGTACGACCTCGGCGAGCCGCGGCCGCTTCGCTGCGTGATGGTTCAGGCCGACAACAACGACGTCTATTTTATGGCCGGATCGCTCGACGGCTACGAATGGCAACAGCTGTGGCGCGTGGGCGCGGAAGCGGGCGCGGGCATGCGCGTGCGTAGCGCGAAGATAGACGCCACGGTTCGCTACCTGCGCCTGTCCGCGACCGGTGGCGATGCGCTCTACAGCGTGGCCGAAATCGCAGTCTACTCCGAATGCCCGGTGCCCTGGCCGGCCGACCTACCGCGCGCCCACGGCATTCCGGTGGGCGACGCCCTCGAGATCAAGGTACTCCTCTTCGGCATCCTGGCCGGGCTATTCGTGCTGGTCCACCGGCGCAACGGACCGAAATCGCAGTATGTGCTGCTTTTGCCGGTGCTCGGTTCGGGCTGGATGATGGCCGGGGATTTTGTCGATCTCTACCCCTTCTTCAATCAAGAGGCGCCCCTGCGCGCCCTGGCCGCGTCGCTCGCCGGCCTGGTGGTGGTGAAAGAAGCGTTTCTCAGCAAGCGCTGGGCGCCCCACCGCGCGGTTTCTCTGGCCACGCTCGCCTTCTGCGCCGTGACCGCGTTTGGCACCTACTACCACTTCGGCATGCCCCAATTTTTCGACCAGGCCAAGGGCCGGCGCACCCTGGTGCACACCTGGGACATGCGCCACTACTATCCCGTGGCCAAGTACTTCCGCGAGCTACGCTTCGACGGCCTTTACCTGGCCAGCTTGGCCGCGTACATCGACAACACGCCGGGGTTCTCGCCCGAGCAGCTTGGCAACGTGCACCTGCGCGATCTGCGCGACGCCAAGATTCGCACTGGGACCGAGGTCGCAAGCCAACTGCCCGCCATTCGCGCGCGCTTTTCGCCCGAGCGCTGGGAGGAATTCAAGCGCGACATGAAGTACTTTTCCGACACCATGGGCGGGGCGGATTACCTCGGCAGCATGCAGGACCACGGCGGCAACGCGACGCCGGTGTGGATCTTGCCCGCCTACCTGATTTTCAAGGGCATTCCCGCCAGCGAGCTGGTGATCTCCTTGGCCGGGCTTATCGATCCCATTTTAGTCCTGTTTTTCTTCTTCGTGGTCTGGCGCACCTTCGGGGTGCGCGTGATGCTCTACGTGGCGGTCATTTGGGGGGCCACCGATTTCTACAACTTCGGCTCGAATCTCATGGGCTCGACCCTGCGCCAGGATTGGCTGGTGGCGCTCGGGCTGGGCGCCTGCGCGCTCAAGCGAGGCCGGTATTATCTGGGCGGCGTTCTCATGGCCTATGGCGGGCTGATTCGCGCCTTTCCCGCCATGGCGACCTTCTTCTTCATGGTGCCCATGGCGTGGTTCGCCTTCGACGCGTGGTGGTCGCGCCGCAAGCTGCCCAGCCTGGCCGAGTGGCACGAGGGTCAGCGTCCGGCCTTGCGCGCCTTCACGGGCGCCGCGCTCTGCGTGGTGACGTTGGTCGCCGTGACTTCCGCCATGTTCGGCTTTCGTGACTCGTGGATCGCCTGGAAGGAAAAGATCGAGATTCACGCCACCGGGCCCAGCACCAACAACGTCGGGCTTCGCAATGTGCTGGCCTTTAACCCCGATCTTTCGGCGAAGAGTCTCGCGCAGCATCCGCGGGTGGGGCCGTGGAACGATTGGGAATACTCCCAGCGTGCGACATTCGCTTCGCGCCGGCCGCTCTTCTACGCCATTCTGCTGGTGGCCACGGCACTGGCGCTGCTCGCCTGTCGCGGTCGCAGCTTGGAGGAAGTCTCGCTCATCGGGCTTCTGCTCATTCCCTTCTATTTTTATCCATCGAACTACTACTGCCACTTCGTCTTCTTGCTGCCGCTGGCGGTGGTCAGGCCGCGCCTCGATCGCGACCGCACCTTCGCCGTCGTGTTCCTGGTCTTGGCCGCCATGTGCGTGGGGCAGAGCTTCACCCTGGCCGAGGGCTGGACGGATCTTCGCTACACCTACCAGAGCTTCCTCTTGCTCATCGGGTTCGGCATCATCCTCGGCTGGCTGGCTTGGGAGTCGCTCAAGTTGGCGCCCATTACCAAGGTCGCGGAAACCAAGGCGGCGAAGGCGGCGGAGTAGACCGCCGCCATCGCGGCAGTTGCCACGGCAAAGTCAGGGGCCGAGGCGCATGGTAGAAAGGCTACCATGCGCCTGCGCATGATTTCGGCATTCTGGCCGCTGAGCGCGCTTTCACTCGTCGGCGGTTGTCGCATGGCCGCGCCGGAGGCTGGTTCCACGTTTGCCGTGATGGAGGCCGCGCGGGTCGACGAAGAGGTCGTTCGCGCTTTGCGCGGCTACCGCTCGGAGATGGTGAGCGCACCGGTTTTTGGCGGACAAGTCTTTGTGATGGAGGTCGGCGACCCGGCCGCGCCAGCGGTGGTTTTGGTCCATGGGTTGGGCGAGAGCGGGTGCCGCGATTGGTACCCGGTCCTGCCCGCACTCGCCGCGCGCTACCACGTGGTTGCCTTCGACCTGCCTGGCTTCGGCCGTTCGACCCATGCCAACGAACTCTACTCTCCCGAGCGCTACGCGCAGTTCATCCATCAGCTGCTTCCATCGCGGTTGCGTGCGCCGTTCAATCTGGTCGGCCACTCCATGGGTGCCGCGTTGTCGCTTGTCTACGCCGCGCGCTTTCCGGGCGAGGTGGCGCGCCTTCTGCTTATCGATACCGCGGGCGTGCTTCACCGCAAGGCCTTCGTCAATTTCGCGGTCGAGGCTGGGCTCGACAATCTGCTCGGCCTGCTCGGCAGGTTGGCGAAGGATGTGGCTACCGAGGTCTCGGAAACAGCCCCGACCCCGATGGGGCCGGCAATGTTTCCTGTTTCGCCCGATCCGTCGCTCATTTTGATCAGCGAGACCTTGCGCTCCGCCCTGCTCGGCAGCCCGACGCGTATCGCGGCGCTGGCGTTGCTCCTCGATAACCTTGCCCCGGCCATCGATGGCGTGCGGTCGCCAGCCTGGATTCTGTGGGGCAGCGACGACGCCATTGCCTCGCCGCGCACCAGCTTGATTCTTCAGACGCGGCTGCCCTCGGCCCGGCTCACGATTCTGGATGGCGCGGGCCACGATCCCATGGCGTCGCGTCCTGCCGAGGTTGAGAGATTTCTTCTCGACGCGCTGGCGGCGCCGGCCATCGCGGTGGGGCCCAAGACCGCGTCGTGGGTTCCTGTGCCGACCGACCACAAGGGACGCTGCGACCGCGAAAGTGGCGCACACTTCAGTGGTGACTACGCGGAAATCGACATCGATCGCTGCGATGGGGTCGTGCTGCGCGACGTGCGCACCTCCGCGCTTCGCATTCGCAATTCGTTCGTCACCGTGGAAAGTACGCGCGTATTGGGGCAGGCCGTGGCCTTGGACGTGAAGGGTTCGCGCATGGTGATCACCGCCAGCGACTTCGCGGGCGACGTGGCCGTCGAGGTGGACGGCGGCGAGCTCGATCTGGCGGGCGTGGACCTGCGTGGCCACAGCGCCGCGGTCCACGTGGGCGGCCTGAGCAAGCTCATCTTCTCGGTCAGTCGCGCCGAAAGTCCCATCGCCCGGCGCTACCTGCACGACGTCTACGAACTCGACAAGGGTGCGAGGATGTAGAGACGTCGGCCAGAATTTCAATCAGCACTTTTTGGTTAGGCTGCGTCGTTGACAGGTCGGTCGTTTTCGGACATCTTGACCAATAGTGACGTACGGGCGGGAGTGGATTCGCTCGTCATAGGAGGTCGTCTGACATGAAGTGCATGCCGTGTCTTCTTGCGCTTGCTATCGCCATCATTGGGACAAGTTGCTCCGGCTCTACTGCCCCGACCTCCGCGACCGGAGGATCCGCCGGAGGAAGCTCGGCAAGGGGCGGTACCCCAAGCACTGGCGGATCCGCCGCTTCCGGAGGCGTCGCTGGAACTGGCGGATCGCTTGGAAGTGGCGGCCTGTCCGCGACGGGCGGTATGAGCGCGGCCGGCGGCAGTGGCGCGATCGCCGGCTCCACCGCGAGTGGCGGCAGGAGCGGAACCGGCGGAGCGGGCGGCATCCTGACGACTGGAAGTAGTGGTGGTGCTACCGGCAGCGGCGGCGCTGCGATGGGTGGAACCGGTGGATCGACCAACGCGGGAGGAACGGGCGCAGGCGGCACAGGCGGCAATTCATCGTCGGATGCTGGCGCCACCGGAGGCACCGGTGGCTCGACCATCGTTGGTGCGACGCCGCCCATGGGGTGGAATTCGTGGAACAATTTCGGATGCAGCCCGAGCGAGTCTCTGATCAAGAAGACTGCCGACGCCATGGTTTCGAGCGGCATGGCGACCGCTGGCTACGAATACATCAACATCGATGACTGCTGGATGAGTGGCAGGGACTCGAGCGGAAACCTGCAGGCGGATGCGTCCAAGTTCCCGAGCGGCATCGCGGCACTGGCCGACTACGTCCACGGCAAGGGGCTCAAGCTGGGAATCTACGAATCGCCTGGCCCCACCACCTGTGCGGGCAAAACCGGAAGCCAGGGACACGAGACACAAGATGCCCAGTCCTTTGCCAAGTGGGGTGTCGACTACCTGAAGTACGACCTTTGCTCCGGACAAAGGAGTGGTCTCACCACGATGAGCACCGCCCTCAAGGCTACCGGCCGCCCCATTTTCTACAGCATCAACCCGGTCTACGGTGGGGGTTCGTGCGTGCCGCCCACCTGCGATGTCGATGAGCTGAAGATTTGCAACATGTGGCGCATCCAGTTCGATATCAATGCGAGCTGGGGATCGTTCACCGGGCTCATCGACTATGACAAGCCGTTGGCTCAATACGCTGGCCCTGGACACTGGAACGATCCCGACATGCTTGAGGTGGGCCGGGGGATGTCGACCGACGAGGACAAGTCGCACTTCGGCATGTGGGCAATCTTGGCGGCGCCCCTCATCACCGGCAACGACGTCACCATCATGACCGCGACCACGAAGGCTATCCTGACCAACGCCGATGTCATCGCGGTCAATCAAGACCCGCTTGGCAAGCAAGGCACGCTGATCGCTTCGTCGAATTCGCAGGAGGTCTGGTCGAAGCAGATGAGCGGAACCAACGTGCGCGCCGTGGCTCTGTTCAATCGCTCGGGCAGCACGGCGTCGATGACGGTCAAGTGGACCGACATTGGCCTTCCTGCCGGCTCGGCTACGGTCCGGGATCTGTATGCCCAGAAGGATGTCGGTCCTGCTACCGATTCGTACACGGCGACCAGTGTGCCTTCGCACGGCATCGTCATGCTCAAGATTGTGAGCGGGCCCTGACCGGCTTCATGTTCTCGCGGCCACGGCGGCGATAATCTAACGATTTTCGAGGTCGAGCAGGATTTGCCGGACGGTGGCGGCGGCGGGCTTGCCGCGCGGGGTGTAGCTGGTGGTTTGCGGTCCGCCGTAGCCGTACCAATTCCAGATGTAGAGGCCATCCAGGCGCGCGTGCGCAACGCCTGGCTCGGTCCAGGCGGCGCGGAAGGCTTCGAAGCCGCGTTTCTGTTCGGCCGGGTCGGGCTTGCCACCCGAGGACTCGTCCCACGGCGACCCGGTGGCACCGGTGCGCGAGCGGTAGCCAACCTCGGTGAAGACAAAGGGCTTGTCGAACCTGGCCAGGTTCAGCTCCAGGTCGCGCGCGATCCGACGCCAGCTTGCAGCGAGCGCATCCACGTCGGAAGCGCCCCCGGCGTCGCGCAAACCGAAGTAGCCGACCACGCCGATCTCGTCGACCAGCTCGAAAAGGCGGGCATCTTGGTAGTGATCCCAATTGCTGGAGTAGACGAGGGTTCCGGAATAGACGGCGTGGATGAGGTCGATGAGTTTGCCCCAGCGTACGAGATCTCCGTCGAGGGTGGAGAGTTCGCTGCCGATGACCAGACGGCTCGCTCCGGTGAGGGTAGCGAGGGAGGCCAAGTCGCCGACCATCTGGCCGTAGCTTGCGAACCACGCATCCGCGTCGGCGGGGTGCAAGGTGCCGCGCCATTCGCTGCGCGAGCGCGGGTTGGACAGGCGGACGATGGGAAACAGCGTCACCTCGAGGCCCGCCCGATGCGCCTCGCGGATGGTGTCCGCGACGGTCTCCAGGGTTGGCGAGAAGCGCGTGTGCAGGCGAACTCGCGTCGATGCGGCGTCAGTCTGGTAAATGGGGACCACGAGGGCGACGTGGGTCGCGCCGAGGCCGACGATTTCCGCCAAGAGCGGCGCATAGGAAAAGCTCACATCCTCGGCGAAGAGTCCGAGCGCGACCCCGCGCTGGCGCGGACCTTGGGACGAGCGCCGTGGATGCGGCAGGGGCTGGGGCGAATCCGCGGGCGCTGCGGCCGATTCGTGCCGCGGCAACGACAAGGCGCGCGCACCGAGGACGGCCATGGGCACGGCGACAAGCAGTCCAACGAGGCCGAGCCTACGCATGCGCACGAAGGTAGCAGAAACCAGAAGGAGGCGCGTTCTCCACGGTCGCTTCCGGTGTGGGGGTAGGTGGTTGACGCGGTTGCGTGAGGCGTGGCATGGGGTGAGCCGATTTCACCTGTTCATGAACACTGCCGAGAGAACGATCGGCACGATGACGGCCGAGGATCCGAAGCGAATGCTCACCCCCCTCACATTCGTCGACAACGGCGGGGCCCTCGTCGAGGCGTTGCGTACCGGACACCCTGGTGCCGCGGCGCTTTTCTATGACCAGCACGCGCTGCACATCCAGCGCGTCTTGCGCTCGACCCTGGGTCCGGACGAGGACATCCCCGACCTTCTGCAGGAGGTCTTCATTCGCGCGCTCGACAACATCGGACGACTGCACGATATCGAGCGCGTGCGGAGCTGGCTGACCACCATCGCCGTGTTCGTCGCGCGCGCGCATCTCCGCGCGCGAACCCGGCGAAATTGGCTGCGTCTGTTCTCGCCCGAACGCACGCGCCCAAACCAGGTCGAACCGCCGTCCTCGGAGGCACGGCGTGCGCTGCAGGAAGTTTACCAACTTCTCGACGAGTTTCCGGCCGGGGAGCGCTTGGCTTTCTTGTTGCGATTTGTCCACGGCATGACTCTTTCGGATGCCGCGGAGGTCTGCTCTGTTTCGCTGGCCACGCTCAAACGCAGGCTGGCGCGCGCCGAGAAGGGATTCGTCGAGGCTGCGCGCAAACGGCCGGCGCTTGCACAGTGGTTGGAGGATGGGACGCGATGGAAAACTCTGAAACAAAGCTAGACCGCGTGGGATCGCGCATGCGGGAGGTGCTTTCTGCCGAGATGGATCCGGCGGAAGACGTTCGTGCTGGGCGAGAGAGTTTTCTCGAGGAGATCGCCGCGCGCAACGCCACGGCGGCGACGCAGCGCTGGTCGCCGCGAGGCAAGTCGCATGGGTTGCGGTGGCTGCTGGCGGGCGGGATGGCCGTTGCCGGCGCCGCCGCGATCGTGATCTGGCAACGCACGCCCGTTTCGTTCGAGGTGGGACCGGAAGGCCATGCGGGTCGAATTGGCGACTTGGTCGAGGCGCCCACGGCCGAGCCAGCGTCCCTGCGCTTTTCCGATGGCAGCGTGCTCTATTTGCACGAGGGCGGTCGCATGCGCGTGCTGTCCGCCGACGTCACGGGCGCCCGGGTTCTGGTCGAGGATGGCGAGCTGGACGCGACCATTTCCCATCGCGGAGGCGCGAAGACTCGCTGGGATTTCGAGGCGGGCCCTTTCCGGATCTTGGTCACCGGCACCAAGTTTCACATGAGTTTCCGCTCGCGCGATGGGACCTTCAAGCTAGCGACGGAGGAGGGGAAAGTCTCGGTTTCGGGGACTTGTTTCGATGGCGCGAGGACGGTCTCGGCAGGGGAACACATCAGCTTGTCTTGTGCTCCGGCGGTGCCTGCCGCGAAGGAGATGGCGAGCGTGTCGGACGCCGTTCCGCCCGCGCCTCCCCGAGGGCCTTCCGCTTCTGGCGCCGGTCGACCCACCCCGAGCCAACCAACACCATCATGGCGAGAGCTTCTGGCCTCCGGACGCCTGGCCGAAGGACTGCGTGCGGCCGAGCGCGCGAACTTCGGTCAGGTTTGTCAGGTGGCCAGCGACAAGGAATTGCTGGCGTTGGCGGACGCCGCCCGGCTGTTCGGCCAACCCGCCCGCGCCGTGGCGGCCTTGCGCGTTCTGCGCCAGCGCCATCCGTCCTCGATCGAAGCCGCGACCGCGGCCTTCACGCTCGGTCGAATCGCGTTCGAACAGCAGCACGCCTACGGCGAGGCCGCGCGATGGTTCGCTACCTATCTTGCAGAACAACCGACAGGACCCCTCATGGGCGACTCCTTGGGCCGACTCATGGAGGCTCGGCTGCGTGGAGGAGACGAGACCGGTGCGCGCGCGGATGCACAACACTACTTGCACCGCTTCCCCGAAGGGCCTTACGCTTCGGAGGCGCGAGGCATCCTGTCGAAGTGAACCGCGGATCCGATTTTAGAACGCACCCTCCGAGAATCTCCGCCAGACATGTTCTGGTCGGTTGGGCCGTGCTGCTGGTCGTGTCCGTGTCGCCGGGTCATGCGGCCGAAGTTGGTGGTGCTTCTTCCTCTGGCGGTTCGCGCGCGCCGGGCGCGCAGGGAGCGATGGATGAAGCCATGCCGTTTGGACGCATTCTTTTCGTCGTGGACGATCCGCACGATCCGAACGACGGATTCGTCGAGCGCATCCGCGCCGAAGTCGCCGCGCTTGGCTTCGTCGTGGTCGAGCGCACGCGGGTTGGACCGCTGGAAGACGACGCTCGCCGCGAACGCGCGGTGGCCGCGATTCACATCCTGCCGTCACGCAGGGGGGTCGAAGTTTGGATGGCTGACGAAACCTCGGGACGCTCGCTCTTGCGTCAGGTGATTGTCGATGAACGCACGGATGGTCCCGACCAAGGTGTGGTGGCCTTGCAAACGGCCGAGCTCTTGCGTACCAGCCTCTTGTCCAAGCCGGTCAAGATGCAGCCGGAGATGCCCAAGCAGCCAGACCCTTCCACGAAAGCAATCGCGGTGGTTCCTAGCGCTCGGCGATTTGCGGAAACAGGCTTGCAGGCTGGCCTCGGCACTCTCTACAGCCCGGGCGGCGCGGCCCCGGCGCTACAGGTTTGGCTGTCGTTGCGGCAACACTGGGGCAAGCGGCTCGGTCTTGCGTTGGATTTCTCCGGTCCTGTGCGTCGCGCGAGCATTTCCGGTCCAGAGGGCACGGCCGACCTTGGCGCCTGGCTCGCGGGGCTCGAGGTCTTCGCGCGGTTCCTGCCCAGCGAAAGCCGGTGGAATCTGAATGCGGGCGTCGGTGCGTCCTACGTGCGCATCACGAGCGACGGGTATGCCGTCGTCCCACTTCAGGGCGTTTCGTCGCATGTGTCTACCGGTGCCGGCTACGCGCGCATAGACGCAGGGTGGGCGCATGCAGGATGGTACCGGCTTGGCTTCGCGGCATTGGCAGGAGCGACTTTCGAGCACCTGACCGTTCGTTTCGCCGACAATGACGCCGGAACCTGGGGCTGGATGCTGCTGGCTGCCCTCCTCACGGCCGAAGTCGATTGGCGGTGATTCTGGCAGCCTCTAGGGCTCGAAGCGGACGTCATCGATCCAGATATCGAACGGCTGCAAGGGCCAGATGATGAATCCGACCAGTTGATCTTGCCGCATCGGAAGGATGGGTATGCCCCAGCCACTCTGCGCCAGGGCGCTAAACGAGATCGTGTAGCGCTGCCAGTCGCCGGTCAGTGGCACCTTGGTACCGTAGTAGTCCATGCATTTCGTGCAGATGCCACCGTTCCAGGCATTGTCCATGGTCGTCACGCCGAGCGGAACCCGGAACGACGGACCATTCTCGCCGCCAAAGGCCGCCCAGAATGAAATACCGCTGTACTTGCGCGCGTCGTAGGGGGCAGCCGTATTGCCGCTTGAGATGAAGATGGCTGTCCAATTCGGCCCCGTGGGCGACAAGTTCGTGGCCTGGAAGTGTCCGGCCCGTCTGTCGCGGGCCGCACATCGCGGAGAGTTTTCCACGATGACATTCGTCGTCCCGTTGGCACCAAGAACCCAGTGCCCATCTCGCCCTTCGACTTGGGCGATTTGGCTGTTACCGCCCTCGAAATCGTCGATGAGCTGATTCGCGGGTTCATTCTCGTAGATCGTCGGACCGCGCAGAGGCTTGCCCGGGCAACCATCCTGAACCTGGATGGGCTCGACAGATCCGTCACAGGCGCCGGCCAGCTGAACGGCTGCGGCAAGAACGACATACCTTGCGGCGGGAGGCACCATGCCCATGACGAAGACTAGCGCCATTGGCCCGGTTACTTCAACGAAGACCCTGGCAAAGCATGGTGATAGTGCTGGGCCAGAGCGCACGGCCGACACCGCGCGGCGCCAGGAACACAACGGCAACGCGTCGACGGCGATAAATCCAGGTTTCGGTATGGCCGAGTCTAGTCCCCGAGTGCGCGTGCCAGGCTCAAACGGGCGAGGGCGTATTCGTAGCGGGCGCGGGCGAAATTGAGCCGCGCCTGGGTGAGGGCGGACTGGGCGTCGAGCAGGTCGGTGGTGTTGGCGCTGCCAGCGCCGAGCAGGACTGTGGTTACACGGTAGGCTTCCTCGGCGCTGCCGATGGCGGTGCGGCCGGTTTCGAGCGCGCTCGCCGTGGCGCGCACGTTGGCCAGCCTGGCGGCCACGTCGACCGCGACGTGCCGGCGGGCATCGTCGGCCTGGGCAGAGGCGGCTTCGGCTTGATGGGCAGCCATGCGATGCTGATACCAGCGCGCGCCCCAATCCCAGATCTGCCAGGCTGCCTTGAGGCCGATGAACGCCGAGTCGGTCTTGACGAATGCCTGCCCGGTCATGTGCATGTAGCCAGCCTCCAGGTCGACGTCGGGCAAGAGATCGTAGGTGCGCGCGTGCGAACTGGCTTTGGCGGCCTCGGCCGCAAGCGCGGCGCTCTTGATCTCGCTGCGTTGATGCAGGGCTTTGGCCACCAGGGGCGCGAGATCGCTTTGGGCGGCGTCGGCGGTTTCGGGCGTGGACGGTTCCACGAAATCGACGCTGGGATCCTGCGGTTCGCGGCCGAGCGCCACGAGTAAGTTGGCGCGGGAGATCTCTTCGGAAGCCAGGGCCTGGATCTCCTGCTGTTTGGCATTGGCCGCGGCGACGTCGAGGCGCAGGACATCGGCGGGCGTGAGCACACCGGCGGCGAGTTTCTCCTTTGCGACGACGAGTTGTTCGGTAAGCTGAACCTGCGACGCGCGCGCGACCCCAGCCAAGGTGCGTGCCTCGAACATGCGCATGAATTGCGCGCGAATCTCGTCGCGCAAGTTGGCTTCCACGGTACGCGCATCGTACGTGGCCGCTTCAGCCGTACGTGAAAGCGCGTTGTGATCGGACGACGTGTGCAGAAGGCCAAGTAAAGGCTGGCCGGCCGCTACGACAAACGCGTTCGTGTAAAGGTCGTGTACGGGAAGTGGACCCACGTTCGGAATCTCAACAACGAACGCCGAATCCCAACGCTGCCATTCGTCGGACACATTCACCGACGGCAGCAATCGTCCACGCAGACTCTTGGCCTGGTCCTCGTTAACTCGCGCGCGCGCCCGCGCGGCCTTGAGCGCGCTCGACGACTCGACGGCCATCTCGACGACCTGGTCCATGGTCAAACGCTGAACGGCGGGCGCATCGGCTGCTTCGAAGGCCAGCAGGGTCAACAAAGCGAGCGCACTCATCTAGTTCTCCTTGCTGACGTAGACCGTGACGTCGGTGGAAAGGCCCGCTTGCAATGGCACGTCCGGGCGCTTGATCCAAGCAATGCGCACGGGTATGCGCTGAACGACCTTGACGAAATTGCCCGAGGCATTGTCGGGCGGAAGCAGCGAGAAGCGCGCGCCCGTGCCGCCGGCCACGCTTTCGATCTTGGCTTCAATCTCGACGCCGGGGAAGGCATCGATGCGCACGCGCGCCCGCTGGCCCGGTCGCATGCGGCCGACCTGCGTCTCCTTGAAATTCGCGACCACATAGGTGCGATCCGGCACCAACTCGGCGAGCGGCTGGCCGATCTGAATCATCTGGCCCGCCTGCACCGAAAGCTTGGTGACCAATCCATCCTCGGACGCGATGACCTTGGTGTAGCCAAGTTGCAGCCTGGCCAGATCCAGCATGGCTTCCGAAACCTTGATGTGGGCGTGCGCGAGGTCGGCATTGGCTCTCGCCGATGCAATCTGGGCCGCGATGGGAGTGCTTTGGTCGAGCCGGCCGCGCGCTTCGTCGACGCGCGTGCTGGCCAAGCTGCGCATTTCCGCCGCCGCGGCGACTTGCGCCTGCGCTTGCGCCAGTGCTGCCTGCGAGGAATCATAGGCGACCTGCGCGTTGTCGAGGCGCTCGCGCGGCAAGGCGTTGCCCGCGACCAGTTGCTTGGTTCGTTGCAGATCGAGCTCGCCCTTGCGCGCCTCGGCCTTGGCCCGTTCGAACGCAGCCTTCGCCGCCGCCAGCTGCGCCTCGGCGTTGGCCACGCCTAGCGACGAGCCAGAGAAGCTGGCGCGCGCGCTCTGCAAGCCGCCCTTGGCACTGGCCTCGACCACCTGCACCTGCGCATCGGCGGCTGCGGCCTGGGCACGCGCGGTTTCCAATTCGGCCTCGGCTTGCTTGCAGCGCGCGGCGAAGTCGGCGTCATCGATCTGGATGAGCACGTCGCCTTTCTTCACGCGCTGGTTGTCCTCGACCAGACGTTTGGCGATTTGACCATTCACACGCGCGGCGACGGGCACCACATCGGCCTCGACTTGCGCGTCGTCGGTG
>Ga0224559_1000122_pt1 | contig 48438 bp, 37 predicted proteins | sample 714S33034metaG_FD_180676 | JGI IMG/M metagenome (GOLD analysis project Ga0224559, IMG submission 180676) | Peat soil microbial communities from Stordalen Mire, Sweden - 717 S3 30-34 | ecosystem: Environmental > Terrestrial > Soil > Wetlands > Peat | place: Sweden: Norrbotten County, Stordalen... | reverse complement strand
AAGCTTCACGCACGGGTAGTCGGTCGCAGCCTTCTTCGCGACAAAGGTGCAGGGCCTTGAAGAACGGAACCAGCACGACAAGTTCGTCTCGTCTATGCAAGGGCGTGAGCCGTAGGATGTCGTAGCCGAAAAGCACGGCCGCATGCTACGCAAGAACTGGCTCGATGTGCATAGAAAAAACAGACCGGTGCACAAGCCCACGACTACTCGAGCAGGTACTGCAGGGCTTCGGTGAAAGCCTCTTCTGTGAGCGGTTCCCCCTCGTCCTTGGGGTCTGAAGTGGAAATGAGCCACTGACTCTTGTCGGGGATCCGCATGATGATCCGCATGCGTGGGCCACTTCCCATGTCGACTCGGCCGCTACCCCCGAACACGACACGAGCGACGGGCTGGATGTCGACCTCTCGCCCCTTGCCCGGATGCGGAGGGAGAAAGCATCATAGGTACCGAGGGACGGCTCGTTGATCGTCATCGGGCGACGTTCGACGTCGAGAAGCTTCTCGTCCTGCGCTGGCATTCCTGAGGTCGCTTGGGGCAACCGATTGTTGGCGGCGTAGGAATTCGGTCAGCGTCGCGGCGCTCATAATGTGCTCAGTTTACAGCGAGATGGATCGTCGTTCACGCCGAATTTGGCGCGCAGTCACAAACCCGTGGGTCGCGAGGCGCTTCCGCTTCCCCCTGCTCTGTTGGCTACGTTCCTCTCTTAGTGCCTCACCAAGCTGAGCACGATTTCGAGGACGATGAGCAGCACCACCGTTGCTTCCAAGAGCAAAAGGCGGCGGTCGCGCGCGACATCGGTGATGACCTCCAGGGTGTCTTGTACGCTGCGCAGCTTAAGTTCCAGCGATTGGTAGCGGTCGACCAGGTCGAATTCGGCGCGCAGTTTGTGATAGATACGCTCGGCGCCCGGGTCGTCCCAGGCCGCGTCGGGCATGTCGAGCAAGTGCAGGATGGAGAGCACCTCGCTGCGCGTGCTGATGGTAGCGCCGATGAACTTGAGCAGGTGGCGGGTACGCATGGGCATGGTTCCGGCTTTTTCCAACTCGTTGCCGAGCTTGTCGGTTTCCACGAACATCTGGTCCACGATGCGCTCGTAGTAGTCCATGGCCGCGCTCTGCGCGACGGTCAGGGCCACCACGCTGGCGCGCCCGTGGCCGAGGGTGTCGACCACCAGTACCCCGTTCTCGATATCGGGCCGCGCCTCCGGCGCCTCGCGTACGGTCAATTCTTCGTTGAGGACTTGCGCCTTGGTCAGCCCCGGCCGGGCCTGGTTCAGGCGCTCGAGCTGCGCGGCGCGCGTCTCGGGAGCGACATCGAAGAACACCACCGCGCCAAACGGGTAGATGAACACCGTGCCGCCCGCGGCAATCTGGAACCACAGCTCGCGCGGCGAGCGCTTGGCCTCGGGAAATGCCGCCGACAGCTCCTTGAGTGGAAGGTTTTCCACGAAGGCGGTGGCGAAGAACGAATGCGGACGACCGCTGGTGGATTCAGGCATCGGCGTAGGGCGGCACGGTTGGCAGGCACCTTCAGGATAGAAGAAAATGGTCGGGTTCGCGTAACGAAATCCACGCAGGGATGGTAAAGATGCAGCGTGGATCTAGACCTGACAGACGCCCAGATCGCCTTGCGCGACCAGGCCCGCGAGGTATCCCTGCGCGATATCGCGCCCAGGGCGGCCGCCATCGACCGCCAGCAACGATTTCCGAGCGAGGCCATCGCCAGCTTGGCCAGGCTCGGGATGCTCGGCATGACCGTGCCGAAAACCCTGGGTGGAGGCGGTCACGATGTGACTGCGTGCGTTCTCGCGCTCGAAGAGCTGGCCAGCGCTTGCGCCTCGACGGCCTCCATCGTCGCGCTTCATAACTTGCTCGTGTGCGAGCCCATCCTTCGCTTCGGCAGCGAGGACCAGAAGCAGCTCTGGCTGCCGGCCCTGGCCAGTGGCGCGCAGCTCGGGTGCTTTGCGCTGACCGAGGAGGGTGGCGGGTCGAGCCTGGACGCGGTGGCCACCGCTGCCACGCGCGATGGCGACGGCTGGGTCTTGCGCGGGACCAAGTGCTTCGTCACCGGCGGTCCCTTCGCGCGCCTGGCCCTGGTTTTCGCCGCTGGCCCGCGGGGGCCGAAAGAATCTCTGTCGGCGTTTCTCGTGTCCACCGACAGTCCCGGCGTTTCGTTCGGGCCAGCCTTCGACAAGCTCGGCCTGCGCGGCGCCGTCGCTGCCTCGATGAATCTTGCGGATGTGCGCCTGCCGGCGAGCGCGCTGCTTGGCGCCGAAGGGGGCGGGCGAGAGATCTTGCGCTTTGCCATGGACGGCGGACGCATCGGTGCCGCGGCGGTGGCCGTGGGCATCGCGCGCGCCGCTTTCGAGGCCGCGACCCGCTATGCGCTCACGCGTCGCAGTCACGGCCAGCCCATCGCCGAGCACCAGGCCATTCAGTTCAAGCTGGCCGAGATGTCGACGCAAATCGATGCGGCTCGACTTCTCACCTGGCGCGCGGCCGCGAGTCGCGACAGCGGAGCCGCGCTGGGCGCTCAGGCTTCGCAGGCCAAGTTGGTCGCTTCCGAGGCAGCCAGCCATGCGGCCAGCCAAGCGATACAGGTTTTCGGCGGCAACGGGTGCTTGATCGATTTCACCGTCGAGCGATACTTTCGCGACGCAAAGGTCACCGAGATCTACGAAGGGACGAGCGAGATCCTGCGACTAGGCATTGCATCTGTCTTGCTAAAGGACTAAGACCGTTCTGCAGTTCCCCGAACCCAATTCCGCGGAGGACCACTCGATGAGGATGAACGCGATCTTGTTGGCCATGGGAAGTTGTCTCGCACTTGGCGCCTGCGCCTCGACCAGTGGCTCGACGGATGACGGCACGCCGCTTCCTGTCGTCGTGCGCGGTAGCGAAGACATCAAGGTCGACACAGGTGGCATTCCACCCGACAAGCAGGCGGATATCTTCCAGGTCCTCCAGGAGCGCGATGCTTCCGCGCGCAAGTGCTACCAGGACGTGCTCAACGAGAAGCACACGCGCGAGTTCAAAGGCACGGTAAAGATTCTGCTTTCGCTCAATACCAACGGCACCGCGCGCGCCGTGCGTGTCATGGGCGGAACGCTGAACAACAAGGATGTCGAGAATTGCCTGGTCGGGACGATCAAGGAATTCGAATTTCCTAAGCTCGATCGCGGCGGTGACGTCCAGTACGACTACACTTTCGAGCCGCAGTACTAATTACCTTCATTAGTCGCGCAGGTAGGCTTCCTCTTACAGGGAGCCTTGTCCGACACGGAATTTCGCCGCGAAGTTTGCAAATCGAGTTGGCACTCGAGCGAGAATCCGTATAATGGATTACACCGTATGAAGCGTGGTTTTTGGGTCCTGACGGGTTTGGTCGCGATGGTTTCGCTCGGCTGCGCTTCTCAGCCCGAACCTCGGCCCAGCGCCAGCGAGCAACGGCCCGCCAAACGCAGTGGCTGGGCCAGCGGTCAAGTCGACTCCGATGACGCCTCCATGGGTATGGAAATGTCCATCGGCGTTCTCGACGAACGCGCCGTGGATCGCGCCATCAAGCCGCATGAGCGCGCATTCATCCGTTGCTTCGATCGCGCGGGGGACGCGCGCAAGTATCTTTCCGGCCAGGTGGTGCTGCGTTTCGTGGTCTCCGCCTCGGGCGAAGTGTCCGATGTGCAAGTCGTGAAGAATGCCCTGGGCAGCTATCCGGTCGAGAGCTGCCTGGTGGCGCAGGGTAAGCGGATTCGCTTTCCCCCGCCAGGAGGCCGTCGCGGCACCGATTTCGAATACTCGCTGAGCTTCCGCTCGACCGGCGAACAGACCGTGCTTCCCTGGAGCGGGGAAGAAATGGCTCGTCGCCTGACTGGCATTGCATCCGAGATGGCGAACTGCGGATCGCTCGGTACGGTGGGCGTCGACGTGATCGCCTATGTCCAGCCCGGCGGCGTCGTGGGTTCGGTCGGCTTCGCCTGCCAGGGTTCGCTCGACCCCGAGGCCGCCGTGTGCGTGGCTGCGCTCATGCGCAAGGTGCACGTCGCCGATGCCCCAACCGGCCATTCCAGCGTCGTGTTGCGCGCCATCTTCCCCATGGCGCTCGCGTTCGAGCGCGCCAGCGCGGACTCGCACAGGTTGTCCAAGCGCTTGAAGCACAGGCAGTAGCTGGCCGTCTAGCGGGGCCTGACCAGCGCGGCGCGCGCCAGGTTGGCGGTCAGGTTGAGCAAGCGCTGCAACTCCTCGCTTGAGGTATCGGCGCGCAGTTCAATGGTATCTCCATCACGCGTGGTTTCGGTGCGGCCCACGAGCTGCGAGAATCCGCCGAGCAGCACCATTGGATTGAAGAGAACTTTGTGCTTCCACGCGGGGAGATCGCGCTCCCACGCGTCGGCCGAGGCGGTGTCCTTGAAGTCGGCAGTAAGTTCGATGAAGGGAGAATCCAAGCCCGCCATGAAGGTGATCGACTCGGGCAGGGGATTGTTGTCCGAGGGTGCCGTGGGAGTCACGCTGTCTTCGCTAGCACCACGTGTGGGTGGCACGACCAGGCCGGGCGCATTGCCGGTGGCGAACAGATTCGAGGCGGTGATCAGGAAGACCGCCTCGTCGGGCATGGCGCTGTCCTCGGCGTCGATGCGCGCGACGATGTCCGGCCAGTTCACGTGCGGCTTCGCCGATCCCGCGCCGCGGTTCGCGCCAGCATCCAAGGCCCCGGCATCCACGGCGCGCGCGGGATCCGGCCTGGCCAGAACATCCAGGCCCAGAAGCTGTGCCGCATAGGCCGGCGTCGCCATGATGGCCATCGCGGCTTGCGGAAGCACAATGATGCGGTCGTCGCGGTCGAAGATCGGGGGCGCCGCCGGCGAAGTCGCCACCCGCTGCCGGATTCCCACTGGCCGCCCATCGACGGTGCGCCAGGTGATAGGTTTCTGTTGTGCCTTCGCCCCGCGCTCCAACCCGGCCTTGAGCGCGCTTTCCGTCAGATGGTGTCGCACGACCAGGAAGGTCACGGCATCGTCCATTGGATTGGGCGTGGCCACGAGCAGACTGTCGAAGTCGCGAAAGAGGTCGAGACCGCTGCCCTCGATGAGGCGACGCCGATCGGGCATCAGCAACAGGAGTTGGTCCACGGCCGCAACGGTCTTGTCTTTGTCGGGCGAGGCGCGCAGGCGATCCAGGCGCAGAAGCGCGACGAGGCGCGAACCGTCGGGGCCGAGACCGCGTAGATCGCCTGGCCTGCGGTGGCCACCGTCGGCGCTGCCACCCCCATCGTGCGCCTGGGGGCGGGCCGTGATCCCGGCGTCGACTTCATCTGGCAGGGCGCCAGCGTCCGGAGCGGATGGAATCGTGGCCTGGCCAGGCGACGCGGCCAGTTTGGGCTTGGGTTTGCGCACGCGAACCGGAGGCTCGCCTTCGGTCGGGGCTGTCTTCTCGGCCGGCGCGCCAAGAGGAAGGTCCTTGGTCAAGTCGATGGCCACCGGCTCGACCTTCACCGATGGGATGAGCGACATCGTGTGCCACAAGCCATACACAACCGCGCCCGCGACCACGCTTGCGTGCACGGCCAGGGAAAGGGTCAAAGCCAGTAGCAGACGGCGCATGCTAGACCGGCAAACCGGCGCCCACATTCATGGCGTGGCAAGCAGCGTGCGGACGCGGGCCGCGCTGACGGCGGCGGGTGGCGTGCTGGCCGTGGTGATCAAGGCTCCCTCGCGCGGGCGCAGTTGCGTGATGTGGGCCAAACTCGACGCCAGAAAGATTTCAGACGCGCGCGCTTCCAAGGCTGGATTCTTGGTGGCATCGAGCGAAACCACGATTCCGTCGGGCTTGAGCGCGGGCAGCAGTCCAACCAAGAGTTCGTGCGCGGCGGCCTGCTCCTCAATGTCGACCAGGCTGTCGACCAAAATGGCGCCCACCGAGCCCGTGGCCAGTGGGACTTCCGACGCGGCAGCCACGATGGCGAGAGGAAGCCCGAGCTTGCGCGCCCGGCGCAAGCCGCGCACGGCAGCGTCGCGTTTCTCCAGTTCAATCAGGGCCACGACCGGGATCTCGGCGGCGAGGGTCTCGGCTAGCCAAAGGGCGGACAGCACGACCACCGGTTCGTGGCCGCGCACGAGACGGCAGACCCGATCGAGAGTGGCCGGGCTGCCGAGAGCTCCGGAGAGCAATGGGCCGCGCATGTCGGGCACTATAGGAGGCCGGGCGCGCATGCGGCAACCTGTATTCGGACACGGTTTTTGCGGGGACGTTCGGAGGGGATGTGGGGGTGTCTGGGCGGAACGGCGTTGCGCGCCATCCTCCATGGCAACATGGACGCCGTGGAGCAGGTGGCCCGTGCGCAACAACGGCATCCTGGGGGTTGCATGCGCCATGGATCTTGATGCGCACCTGAGCGCCGCAATCGGCCGCCCCATGCCCATCTTGTGGGCAGAATTTCAAGTTCCACGACGAACCGACGATGGGAAAGAGGAACGACACCTATTGCGGGAGCGCTACGATGAATGAACGAAAGTACCCCTTCACGTGGGACTTGCTTGGCGATCTCGACAAGGGGCGCCCCAACCTCGGCCGCTCCACTCGGGTCGAGGTGTACCGGCTCATGCAGTTTTGCCTGCGCGACGTCCTCGAGTAAAACCTCGGCACGGCCGAGGCCGATCGCTTGTTCTACGAGTCTGGATACCTGGCGGGTCAGCACCTGTACGACCACCAGCTCAAGGCCCCAAAGGATCTGGGCGACTTCGTGGTCCAGCTTCAGGCTGTCTTGAAGGATCTGAACGTCGGCGTTCTTCGCGTGGAGGAATCTGACCCCGAGCGTGGGCGCTTCGTGTTGACGGTGTCCGAGGATCTCGACTGCTCCGGTCTCCCCGAACTCGACTACGAGGTCTGTACCTACGACGAGGGCCTCATCGCCGCGCTGCTCGAACGCTTCACCGGCAAGTCCTTCCGGGTCAAAGAGATCGACTGCTGGTGCACCGGCGACAGAACCTGCCGATTCCTGGCGGAGATCGCAACCCCGTAGGTCGAATCTTCCATGAGCAGCGCCCAGGCCGACGATGACAGGGCAGAGCGCACCGCCGAGATTTTGCGTACCCTTGGACAGGGACGTCTTCCGGCGGTTGTCCCAGACGATTGCCTGTTCCACGCCGAGATTTCAACCCTCGTCGACTACTTGAGCGAAGCTCACCAACTCACCATGATGCGCGCGCGCGGCGATCTCAATGCTGCTGCCCCTCGTGGTCGTGGTCCGGTGCTGGGCGCCCTCAAGACGCTGCTCACGAATCTCCGACACTTGACGTGGCAAACACAACAGGTTGCCGCCGGCGATTTCTCGCAGAAGATCGACTTTCTCGGCGACTTTTCCGAATCGTTCAACCGAATGATCGAGCAGCTCGAAGCCGGCAAGCAGCGCGAAGCCCAACTCCGGCGAGTGCAGAAGCTCGAGGCCGTGAGGCAACTCGCAGCTGGCATCGCTCATGAGGTTAACACGCCTATTCAGTTCGTGGGCGACAACATCCACTTCCTCGCCGAGACGGTGAGCGCTCTGTGCGACCTCATCGGCACGTACGACAAGACGACGCAAGGTATGAGCGACTCTCGACACCATGACCGCCTGGTCGCCGAAGTGCGCGCGGCCGAAACCGCATGTGACCTGCAGCTCCTGCGCGACCACGCACCGTCCGCGGGTAGTGCTGCCGCGGAGGGCATCGACAGGATTGCCACCATCGTCCGCGCGCTCAAGGAGTTTGCCAACCCCGAACAGCGCGACAAGAACGTCGCCGACATCAACCGCGCTCTGCAATCGACGTTGGTCGTCGCCACCCATGCGCTCAAGGACGTCGCGGACGTCGAGACGGATTTTGCCGAGTTGCCGCGGGTCGCCTGCCTCATCAGCGAAATCAACCAGGTCTTTCTCGGTCTGCTCGTCAACGCCGCTCACGCAATTCACGAAGTGGTGCGGGACAGCGGACGCCGCGGACGGATCCATGTCCGGACCCGGGCAACCAACGGCCTCGCGATCATCCTCGTCATGGACAATGGTTGCGGCATTCCCGCGACAGTGCGCGACCGCATCTTCGAGCCATTCTTCACGACGAAACCCGTCGGCAGCGGCAGAGGTCAAAGCCTGTTCACCGCACACAACATCATCGTGAACGGACACGGCGGCACGATCACATTCGAAAGCGAAGTCGGCGTCGGCACGACGTTCAAGGTCGCGCTTCCGATCGACGCTCGAACGTCGCCGTAGTCGCCGCGCGACTCCTTCCGAGGGTCGCTCGTGCTAGCCGCGCTCATCGCCGAAAAACAGCCACCTCATGGCGTCTTTCAAGATGTAGGCTCGATCCGTCGATATCGAGATGAATCATGGCACGAGACGGCGCCATCTTCATCCCTGTCTTCCCAAGATCTGGCGCGAGGATCACGCGATGCGTGTGATGGGGCCGGCCACACCCAACGGGCTTGCACGAGTCGATGGATGAGCAACCGCGTACTGATAGTGGATGACGATCCGGATCTGCTGCGGGGAATCGTCAATCGCCTGCACGGCAAATACGATGTCCAAACCGCCTCGGGTGCCGAAGCGGCTATCAGCCGACTGGCAAACGATCCCACTATCGCAGTCGTGGTGAGCGATCTTCGCATGCCCGGCACGGATGGCATCGAACTCTTGACCCGGATTCATGAGGAACAGCCCAACATCGTACGTATCCTGATTACAGGTCACGCCGATGTGAACATCGCTGCCCGGGCCATCAACGCTTGTGGTGTCTTCAAGCTGTTGCTGAAGCCCTCTCCCCCAGGGGAGCTGGAGCTGGCGGTCGAAGGCGCCCTGGCTCATTACGACCAGAATCGGAGGACTCAGTCTCTCGCGCTGGAGGACTTTCTGCTCGGCATCGGCAACCGACGCGCGTTCGACCACGCGCTGCTGCGAGCCCACAGTCTGGCCACCCGCTACCATCGGACCTACGGTTTGGCAATGGTCGATGTGGACCACTTCAAACACTACAACGACACCTATGGGCATCTCGCAGGCGATCGCGCCTTGGAAGCGATCGCCAAGACGATTCGCGGTGCCTGCCGCGGATCCGATGAAGCATTTCGCTACGGTGGAGAGGAGATCGTGCTGCTTCTGCCCGACACGCCGGAGCAAGGTCTTCTCACGGCATGCGAACGCTTTCGGCGACAGGTCGAGCGCCTCCACATTGCACACGAGAGACACACCCCGCCCGATGTCACCGTGAGTCTCGGGGCATCGGGTTTCGACGGCAACGAGGCCATTGCCTCCGAAGAGGTTCTGCGACGGGCGGACCTTGCCTTGTACCAATCCAAGGCGGCAGGCCGAAACCGAACCACCCTCTGGCAGCGTGCTAGCACTACCGATTGAGATTCCACCGTAGCCCAACTCCAGGTGCTGCTCGACGGCGTCGAGGAACGCGGCCCAATATACGTCCTCGCCACCACCAAGCGTCCCGAGCACGTCGATGTGGCTCTGCTCCGGCCCGGCCATTTCGACCAACCCCGTAGGTGCCCCTGGCCGACTCTTCTTGCGAAATTCACGCTTGTCGTCGGCAGGGCGGTGGTGGGCACGAAAGAGGACATTTCTACTCGGACTTGACACCTCGTGGCTCGCATCGCGTGGCAAAGGTGGGGCCTATTAGGCTATGCACCCTCAACTTTTGCTGGTGAACAGACGATTGCAGAACCGGGCTCTGAAGAGCCGATCTGGTTCGGCTACTCCTCCAAAAGTCGGTGCTCACGGTGGGAAGCTCAAGAATGAAGGGAAACAAGGTGACAACGAAAATGACAAGACCGATGGGAATTGGTTGCCTTACGATGGTTGGCGCTCTGACCTTAGCGGGTTGCGGCAGCGGGAGCAGCAGTTCGGCGAAGCAAGTGCAGACCATCATGTCGAGCACCTTCACCTCCGATCCAACGCTGCAAGACAGCAATGGCGACGGCGTGCTCGATTGGGTGATTCGCGACCGGGAAAGCGATCACTTCGCTCAAGACCCGAATCTCACCATCCAAAATGGCGTGTTCCATTCGGAAGGGGGCCAGACCGGAGGCGACTGCCTCGACTCACGTCCGCGCATGGACTATCCGGACCACACGGAGCTCCTCTGGAGCGCTCGCTCGCTCGACAACAACGACTTTGCTCTCCCCACGGTAGGCCAGATCTACACGGCGTGGGGATGGGTTGGCGCGCAGACCTGGATCAACTTCGAGTACGACGTGCCCAATGCGCATTGGGCGGCCGTGTTTGCGCTGATTTACCGGCGCGCCACGGACCAAGTGCTTTTCGTCGTCAACCAAATTGATGATGCTCCGGGCTCCACCAATCTCATCTACAACATCCTGTACGTGCAGGCGGGCTTGCCACTCGACGATTTCGTCGACGTCAAACTCCACCTGTACATCTCCGAGGAGATGCTCGGCATCACGGTGAATGGAGTCGATCAGGGCAAGGTGGCCTACCAGCTCAAGTACGAAGCGGCCTCCAAGGATGACCGCTTCATCACCATCTTCCCGCCCCAGGGCACGGTGGAATGGAAGTCGTTGACCGTGCAGGTTGCCGAACCATAACGGGCTGAGAGCCTGAGATCTTCCGATGCTCTTTTGGGGCGGATGGGCTCGTAGAGTCATTATGGTTTATCCCCGTGCCGCTCTCGACGTTCATCGCTACACGGATTGGGTTTCGATGAAGAGTACTCTCCTGCCACCCCTCATTGCCGCTGTTCTGGCCCTCTCGTCAGGGACGGCTGCGGCCGAGAGCATTGTGGCGGGGGAGGCACCGGCCAGCGGTGCCGCGGGCGTGGACGTTGCCGTTGATCTCGGAGCGTTCGAGAAACTGTCGCTCGAGGATCTGCTGAATGTGCAGGTGCACAGCGCGAGCTTCTTCGCGCTTCCGGCAGAGAAGGTGCCCAACACCTCATACCAGCTCGATAGCAAAGGCTTCTCGAAGCTGCCGGTGCGCACGCTCGCGGAGTTGCTGGACGCTACCGTTCCCGGGCTCGTGGTCGGCAATGATCGCTTCTTCGGGCCTGTGATTGCACAACGTGGCGCGGTGACCGACTCCAACGCCAAGACCGTCGTCATGCTCGATGGCCAGAACCTCAATCAGCGCATCGGCTACGGCTACAATATGGCCTTGGCACTTCCACTGCTCGGCGATATCGACAGAGTGGAGGTTATCCAAGGCCCGGGAGCCATTCTCTACGGCAGCGGTTCGATCAGTGGCTTTGTGAACATGCTGCCGAAAACCGGCCGGAGCAATCCCGGCCTCGAGCTCACCAGCGAGCTCGGGGCTTTCGATGTGGCCACCAATGTTCAGGCGAGCTACGGCCTCACCTACGGACCCCACAATGCCAATGACCTCTTCATCTACGCCGGCCTGGCGCGGGCCGGCGGCTTCGTGCCGGCAGAGCACGACTGGAACCAGGCCGTCGACATGTCCAGCAATATCCAGGGCGGCTTGCAGCCGAGTGGCAAAGTCACTCTCAACTGGCGCGACGGCCACCTGCGCGTCAAAGGGCAATTTCTCGACATGTGGAGCACGCAGGCTGCCGGCGTTTCGGGCGAGCAGCCCACTGGCTGGCACGAAGCCTATCTCGCGCTGAGACCCGAATACGCGATCCCTCTGACCTCCAAGCAGGAGATCAGCATCATAGGTTCGGTCATGTTGCACGAGTCGGGCTTCACCGCGCGCGACGGGCGCGAACTTCTGGCCACCATGCCCAGCACCACCGCGGTCGGCGACACGCAGCAGCCCCTGCCCTATACCGGTCGCGAAAGCAACTACGCGGCTCGTCTGGTCTACAAGCTAGAAGCCTTCGCGGGACACAAGATTGCGGCCGGCGCCGAGGTGGGCACGCGCGAGTTCGACGGCAACAAAGCGTGGTTCTATGCCGTTCCGCGCGACCTGGCCTTCGACAGCTTGAGTCGCTGGAACGAATACAGCGTCTTTGCCGAGGACGTAATCGACTACGGCGCTTGGCTCGCTGTCGTAGGCCTGCGCTATGACCTCGTCGATTTCCGCGGCGGCTACTTCGTGGCGCACGATAGCTACGACGTGATGCCGAAGGACCATGTGTCGCAGATCTCGCCACGCCTGTCTTTCGCGTACCAGCTCGTTCGCGACCTGAGCGCGCGCATCGCCTACCAGCGGGGCTTCCGCGTCGCCGACGCCAACGACCTGCAAGAGAACCGCAGGCTGACTGGGCCGAACAACAGCTACTGGACGCCGGTTGGGCAGTACGGTGGTCCGACTTGGACTGCGCCACCGGCGGTGGTTGCCCCCGAGACCGTGGACAGTCTGGAGCTTAACCTCCACGGCCAGAAGACTTTCAAGCGGTTCAACCTGATCGGCGACATGAACGGCTATTGCGATCTGTTCGATCACTACATCGTTTATGACGTGGGCCAACGCAACGCCGCCTCCCGGTTCGCCTCGATCGGAGGCGAGGTCGTCGGCAAGGTGCAGACGAATCGTGGCGATACGGCGCAGCTTTCCTACGCCTACAGCCGGCCGCTTGGTTTGGACGCGGTGACGGCGCAGGAGATCCAGCTCACCGACGCCGGGCGGTCAAGCTGGCGTCTGTACTACCCGCACCAGATCAAACTGTCCGGCACGCTGGTCGTCCCCGGCTTCGCGAAGGCATTATCGATTGGTGCCGCCGCCCGCTACTACTCGGGGCTTCCCGTGTGGAACCAAGCGCAGGCGCTCGCGGCCACCGCGGATCCGACGTGGGACGAAACCGCGCGGCGCAAGCCCCTCATCGCCGTCTCGGCCTCGGCCGTGTACGAAGTCACGCCCAAGCTGCAGCTCAAGTTTGTGGTGATAAACTCGTACAACAACGGCACGCCGGTGGTCGACTCCTACGCCGGTCACCCGGAGCTCACCTCCGTGGGGCTCGATCAGCGGCTCTTCTACCTCACCCTAGTCGCCAAGGTGGACTGATGCAAACTCTGAAGGTGCGCATGATGGCCGTTCTCTCGCTGATGGCTATCCCCGCCTGCGACGTGGGTCCGGTCCCGGACAGCGGCCAGTGCGTGCTCGCCTCGCCCCTCACGTGCAGCAAGCTCACGTCCGTGCAACAAAGTCAGCGTCCACACATCGTCTTCGATACCGACGCCCAGTTTCATGGCGACCCGACCACGGCACGGCTGCGCGAGCAAGGTGCGGTGGGCGACCAATACGCGCTCATCTACTTGCTCCTGCGCTCGGATGCGCTGCAGTTGCTCGGTGTCACGACGGCCAACGCCAACGGCGGGTCCATTGACGACCAGGTCGGCGAAGTGCAACGTGTTGCCTCTCTGTGCGGTGAGGCTGGCGTCCCCATCAAGCGCGGCGCCGTGGGCACCTACGCCGACCTCGTGGGCCAACTCGGCAATTCATCTTTCGATGGCGAAGAGGCAGTCGACTTCATTGTCGCCGCGGCCCAGGTCGCGTCGCCCATCGACCAGCTAGTCATTCTCTTGGGTACCAAGGCAACCAACGTGGCTCTCGCGCTGACCCGAGACCCGAGCATCGCACCCAACATTGCCGTGTACTGGACGGCCACGGACGAACCCGGCGCGGCCGAGGAAATGAACTTACTGCCGGCATACCGCCCGGGCGGCTCGGGCATGTACAACATCCTCAAGGACCCGGAGGCCGCCAACTACCTGTTGGCCGCGCCCATCGAGCTGCACCTGATGCAGCTGTGGGACGTGCGAGCGACTCCCTCGACACAGCCCCGCTTCGCCGCGGGCACCCCCGGCCTGGGCATCGAGCAAGCCTCCCAACTTGCCTGTGCCGGCCCGCGCGTCGCACCGGTGGCCTTCCCCGACGGCAGCGAGTACGACACCGCGGGCTCCTACGCCGGGGCGATCTACGGCACCTTCAACGGCAATGGCTGGCGCTCGATCGACGAGGCCAGCGTGGCGGTGCTGCTCGCCCACCCCGAGTGGGCCAAATCGCGTATCATCACCGCGCCCTACTACGACCTGACGGCCGCGGCGATGGTCTACCCAGCATCGGGTACGCACCACGTATACCTGTATGACGCGATCGAGGGCACGTCCATCGGCACGAACTTTGTCGATACCATCCGTGAACCCTTCATCAGCTGCGAGTTCGCCAAGTAGTGGCGCAAACCGCTCCCGGCGAGATCCATGGCGGCCGACCACGGTTCGCGTAACGGCGGACGTGGGCTCAGCCTATCACTTCCTCATTCGCGTCGACAGGCCCGGCGTTTCGTCTTCCTTCGATGGGAAGACGAATGAAGAACGTCGTTCCCTTTCCCACTTCCGTCTCGAAGGTAAATTTCCCACCATGTTTCTCGACCACCACGGATCGGGCGATGGGAAGCCCTTGTCCCGTGCCCTTGCCGACCTCCTTCGTGGTGAAGAAGGGATCGAATATTCGTTCGCGAATTGCCTCCGGAATTCCGCCACCATTGTCACCAATGCTGATCACGACGGTGTCGCCGGAACGCCGAGTCCGAATGGCAATCCGGCCCTTCTTGTCCGTCCCTTTCACGACGTCTCCGATCGCGTGAGCTGCATTGACCACGACGTTGAGAATCGCCTGGTTTATCTCTCCGACCGAGCAGGTCACCGGAGGAATCTCGCCAAAGTCCGTCTCCACATCGGCGACATACTTGTATTCGTTTCGCGCCACTGTGAGGGTGCTTTGAATACAGCGGTTGAGATCGCACTGAGACATTTCCTTCTGGTCGGGGTGGGCAAACTCCTTCATCGCATGGACAATCACGGTGACGCGATTCAAGCCATCAATCGCCCGGTCAATCGATTCGGGAACGTTCTTCAAGACATAGTCGAGGTCCGCATCGATCTCCGCCTGTGTCGACTCCTGTGCAACCGCGAGAGAAGGGGCTCCTTCCAGCACGGATAGGCGCAGGGTTCGGTATTTTTCAATCAACGGTAAGAGGTCGGTCATCGTATCGCGCACGAAGTGAATGCTATCGCCGACGAACTGCACCGGCGTGTTGATCTCATGCGCGATGCCCGCGGCGAGTCGTCCGACCGACTCCAGCTTCTGCGCCTGGCGAAGCGCCATTTCCAGCTTCCTACGTTCCCTCATGTCAAGGGCGATGCACACGACACCTGCCGGCAGTCCGTCGGTGTCGTTCGTGCTTGGAAGCAGCGCCGCTGAAAGCAGAACGGGAATCTGCTGCCCCGTCTTCGTCGAGCAGTTCGCTTCGCCACGAAACAGCGAGCCTCGAAATGTCAAAGCGGATAGGGCGAGCTCGCCTGGGCAGTCAAAGCGTTCAAAGATGGAAGATCCGATCAGATCGGCCTCGGAGCAGCAACAGAGTTCGGCGGCTGCCGCGTTAAGGGATTCTACAACGCCCCGCCGATCGGACAAAAAGAGCGCCCCCGGAAGAGCTCGGAAAATCTGCTCGAGTTGCTCTCGTGCTCGTGCGACTTGCCGATTGATCTGGCGAAGGCCAACACGCTCCAGTTCGAGCTCGGTAATCAAACCAGCATTGTCGATCAGCGATCCGAGGTGCATTCCAAGCGAGACGAAGTCGCTCTCGTCACCGTCCGCATCCTCCTCGGATCCGACTCGCGAGGCAAAACCGCTGACCAACAGAATGTTCGCTCGACGGATCCCACTATGACTGAAATGAACGTGCCACAAGAATCGTTCCAAGCCGAGCAAATCGCCAAGCCTGCCGAGCGCTGGCGCGAGGCTGGGACTCCGCTTGTCGCCCTTGCCGCTTGGGCTCTCTAGCAGGAACGACTGGATCTCCTTGTCCAGCTCAACCTCGCACGAGAAGAAGGAAGCCGGCCGTCCGACGGGACTGGCGAAAAGGATGGGCTGGTCGTCTTTCGTCTGAACGATGTCCTGCTGGGTGCAAGCGGACGCTTGGCCCAGCCAGGGAGCCAGCCTCCCGTTCTCGAAATCGCACTCAAAAATCCCCGCAACCTGGTAGCCGAGACCCTGGGTCATGATATTCACCCAGCTATCCAGCATCGTGACGACCTCGGCCCTGGGGTCGGGAATGAGTTCGCGGAAAGCCCTTAGCCAGGCGCTTGTGCGAGATGCTGCGCGATGGCTGGCAGTCAAGCCGTCACCCGCACCGGACTGATGCTCTGCCTCTGCGGGAACGGGCGACGCCTTCGCCATAGACAACCGGTCGCTGGAAGTCGGTGGGGAGCCTTTCTCGCTCGTGTCGTTGCTCACCAGTGGCATTGCCCACTGGCTATCACTCGCCCCGCCGACTTTCATCCCGCTATCCTTGAGCGCGGTAACCTTCTTCACCGCCGCAAGAAGCATCTCCGGCTTGAAGGGCTTCACGATCCAACCGAGTGCGCCCGCTTTCTTGGCCCGTTCGATCAGCCGAGGTTGTCCTTCCGTGGTCAACATGATAATCGGCACGTTGCGGCCAGTCTTCTGAAATGCTTCCACCATTTCAAGACCGTTCATGCGGGGCATGTTCACGTCGCAAATGATCATGGCGACGTCGGAAACATGGTCGAGAACGGCAAGCGCCTCCAGCCCGTCGGCAGCCTCTACTGTTTCGAATCCACCCTGGGTGAGGACAGAAGAGACTTGTGCACGGATCGCTTGAGAATCGTCGACAGCTAGAATCTTCTCCACGGGAACTCTATCGACTGCAATGGCCCGGACCTTGAAACTTGGGTGGGGTCAAGGCGACTGATCCAAAGCGCGGTCCACGTGGTGCAGCGCATCCGAGCGGAGGCCAAAGCGTTCGCGGACCTGCCTCACGTCGACCACCGTCTTGACCGACAAGGGCAACTCGATGGGATGATCGCCGACATTCCAATTGTTGTCGGCCAAATCGAAGATGAGGTTGGCAGCCTGGAGACCAAGGGACTCGTGATCGGGCACAACCGACAGCGTTCCGAACGGCTGCGCCGGATCCACGAGGTTCGGAACGCCCACCAACAACGGGATGTTCATCTCTTGAAGGATGGGACGCCAGGTGGCTGCTATGAACGCGCCGTCGTGAATGAGGCCATTGTCGTTGAGCAGCCAAAGTGCATCGATTTTGCCTTGTTCGCGGAGCGCTTGCAGTGCAGTGCGCAGCTGATCGGCACTTGCGTCCGCGGGGACGGCCATCGGGACGGTCTCGATGCCTTCGCGTGCGGCCAGATCCCTTTGGCGTGCGACAAACCGCCCAAATGCGGGCCGGTAGACCACACCGATGCGGTCGATGCGCGCGGTGACCACCATCCGCAAATTGATGAACCCGGTGACGGCCGGTACCTCGTATGCGATTCCCGTGATGCCCTTGACCCCGCTTGCTACTTCTTCCAGGAACGAAGTCATCAGCACCACGGCGGGGGGGGTTGCCCGCGCGCTCGGTCGGGCCTGATACTTTTGGAAGAGAGCCAACGTGGTGTTGTTCATCAGGACCAGACAGACGGGCGTGTTTCGTTCGATGGCCGCCGCAAGATCGTCGATGGTCGTGGTCGGCGTCACGACGAATGTGATGACGTTGAAATCCTTCTTGACTTCCGCAACCAGTCCCCGACGGGCATCGAGAAAGTCGCGCGAGTCCGGCATGGCGATGAGCAGGGTCTTTCCGCCCGGTTTCCCGGGTGGGTCTTCGATCGCCGACTTCGAGGTCTCATCCTGTCGCCCGACGATCTCCGCCGTTGCGCAAGCCGTGAGACTGGCGCAGGCAAGTGCAGCAAGTGCCAAATAGGTGGGAAGTGGACTGCCCCTTATCATCGTGCACTCCATGCGTCGATTCCGAGAATCTTCTTGGTTGCCGCATCCATCGCCAAGAGGGCCTTCGTAATCGTTTCCTTGTTGGCCTCGTTGAAGATGGCCAGGGCAGGAAGACCAACCGATCCCCCGGGAGCCTCCTTGCTCTTGATTGGGAGACGGGTGCGCTCGGTCAGACGTGCGAGGGCCGAGCTGGGGATCAGAATTCCGTCTGCCGCGGAGAATTCGAGCAGTGGAAGCAGATCCTCCGTCTTTGCAACACGTTTCACCTTGATGTCGTTGGTCTTCAGCAAAACCGCAACGAAGGCTTGCGTTCCATCCCGTCCCATCACATCGACTGCTCCGATAGTCTTTCCCGAAAGAGGACCATCCAAGACGTTTCCCACCGAGACCAACAGGTACGGCTCGATGTCCTTGCCAGCTCGGGTTCCTTGCAGCGCAGGCCTTTTGCCGCGTTGCTGGAGAACGGGACTGATGGCGACCAGGGCATCCGGTTTCACGGCGGCGCTGGCGTCATCCAAATCGCGGTAGCGACTGAATACGGTCACCCCCAGCGTTGGAAGCTGCTGTTGCAGGAGCTTCTCCAACGCTCCGGACTTGGCGTCGAGCTGAAGAAAGACATGAAGCTCGGGCTTGTTGGTTTGCGCAGGCGCGACAGGCGCGGCACGCAGTGCGAAGAGGAGAAACAGCGCGCCAAGCCATCTCGACCGCACTGCTACGGTCATGCGCGCGCGCTGGCGTGGTAGCGGCTCTTTCATGCCCGTTTTCTGGCTACATACTTCGACGCTTCTCCCGCGATCTTGAGTCCCCAGGACAACTCGGGTGTGGTGGGAGCGGTGACGCGCGACGATCATTAAGTCGCCCACGGAATCTGACGTTCTATCGGATTGAAAATGACGACGAGTCTACGCGCGAAGCTGGTTCGCACCATGGTGGGTACGTTGGTCGTCGTATCGGCCGCCACGTTGTTGGTAGTTGCCGGCTTGAACGTCCTGGCTTCTTCGAAGACGTTGAAGACCATCGAAGGGCATTTGCGAGCCAGCATCGAACACAAGGGCACAGGACTCGTGGCCAACCAAGCCTTGGGATTGCGTGACTTGGTCATGGACAATTCCTTCGGCGACGTCGCCCGGCTCATCGAGCGGACGGTGGAGGAAGACGAACAGCTCGTCTATGGCCTCTTCATCGATGAAGCCCAGAGAGCCTGGGGCTTTTCTACCCGGCAAGGCCAAACAGCCAAAGACCAGCTTGCCTGGAAACACCTCGCCATCGATCTGGGTGCACTCAACGGGGCCAGCAAGGGTTCTGTCCAAGTCGGCTACCGGTATGTGCTGGGGCAGAACGTCTTCGAATTCTCGATGCCGGTGGTTGACGACAAAGGCGCCCCGCTGGGCAGATTGTTCTATGCTCTCTCCGACGCTCCGCTGCGGCAGGCGCAGGCCGAGGCTCGTGCCAACTCCCGCCGTACGTTGCTCGTCTCTGTCGGCCTGCTGTTGTTGCTCGGCACCGTCACTGTTGTGACGGGCGCAGTCCGCAGCAGAAGATCCGCAGCGCGGATCACACAGCCTCTCACCAATCTGACCGAGGCGGTGAATGCGCTTGCGTCCGGGAATCATGACATTCGCGTTGAAGTCGGAAGCGGCGACGAGATCGAAATCCTTGGCCGCGCCTTCAACAATATGGCTGCGGAATTGAAGGACTCGTACGAACGCCTTGAAAGCATGAATCGCACCCTAGAAGTCAAGGTGCAGGAGCGCACGCGCGAGCTGGCCGAGCGAAATCGCGACATGCGCTTGGTCATGGACAACGTCAACCAGGGATTCCTGACAGTGTCGGTCGGGGGTATTCTGGCCCAGGAACGCTCGGCCATCGTCGACCATTGGTTTGGCTCGTACGAAGCCGGCACTGTCTTCGTCGACTACATCGTCAAGTCCGATCCCATGTACGCCCTTAGTTTCAAGGTGGGCTACGATGCGCTCGTCGAAGACATCCTTCCGCGCGAGCTCTGCATCGAGCAAATGCCGGCGCGTCTTCGACAGTGCGGACGCGAATACCGCTGTTCGTATTTCGCCATCCTCAAGGAAGATCGTATCGACGGTCTTCTCATCGTGATCAACGACGTGACATCGGAATTGCTGCACGCTCGACAAGAATCCGAGCGGAACGAAATCCTTGCCTTGTTCGAGGCACTAACGAAAGACCGTACCGGCTTCTTGAGTCTCATGGATGAGGCGAACGAAATCGTCAGGCAAGTCCACTCCGGCGATTTGGCTCTGCAAGAGCGCGGGCTACACACCCTGAAAGGCAACGCAGGCCTGATGGGTTTCGGCGTTGTCGGCAGGTTGTGCCAGCAGGCCGAAGACGAATTGGCCGAGCGCGGGGCTGCGCTCCCGGCCGAAGCCTTGGCACCGCTCGATGAGCGCTGGCACACGCTCAACGAGGCTTTGAAGACATTCCTGGGGGACAAAGGCCGAGACGTCCTTGAGCTCAGTACGAAAGAGATCGAAAGGCTGGAGCAGGACATTCTCGCCGGCGTCCCCACCAGCCGCGTCCTGGATCGCTTGGCATCCTGGTGGCTGGAATCCGCGGAATTGCCATTGCGCCGACTGGGCCGCTACGCAGCTGCACTGACGAGCAGGCTGGGTAAGGGAGAATTGCGGGTCGACATCGACGCGAACGGTGTGCGCCTCGCACCGAAGGCTTGGGCAGGGTTCTGGAGCGATTTGGTCCACGTCGTGCGCAACGCGGTTGACCATGGGCTTGAGACTCCGGTCGAGCGGCAAGCCGCAGGCAAAGCCTCATCGAAGCTACGTCTATCGAGTGCCGTAGCGAATCGCAAGCTTGTCGTGGAGATAGAGGACTTCGGTCGTGGTGTGAATTGGCGGGCGGTCGCGAAGGCCGCGGAGAAGATGGGGCTTCCAAGCGCGACCGAGGAAGACCTAGCTCGCGCCATGTTCGAATCGGGCCTAACCACCAGCCGGGAAGTGACCACGATTTCCGGTCGCGGCATCGGTTTGTGCGCTGTCCGTGAACAGGTGGAGGACCTCGGCGGACAGATCGCGGTCATCAGCAACCCCGGCCAGGGCACCTGCTTCCGTTTCACCTTTCCACTCCTCGATGTGGGGCCGCGATTTGGCGTCGACGCATCCGGAAAAACCGCCGACAAAGGCGCCGCCGCGTAAGACTAGGCCCATTCCTGCGTAGTGCGCGGCACTGGTCGAATCCAGATTGTGATTCGACCTTGGCAAGAGGACGTGGCGTGGCGTGCGCGAGGTTCCAGCCCGGAGTCCGAATTGCAAGGAGAATCGAGGGTTCGTCGTCAACCACAGGCTGGAAGGCGGACGAAGAAGGTCGTGCCTTTCCCCACCTCGCTCTCAAACGTCAAGGTGCCGCCGTGTTTCTCCACGACCACCGAGCGGGCGATGAAGAGCCCCTGTCCGGTTCCCTTGCCGATCTCCTTGGTCGTGAAAAAGGGGTCGAAAATCTTGTCGCGGATCGCTTCTGGAATGCCGCACCCGGTATCGGCGATGGAGATGACCACCATGCCGTCCTCGTGGCGTGTTCCGATCTTGATCAGCCCCTTCTGGTCGGTTCCCCTCACGCGGTCCCCGATGGTGTGTGCGGCATTGACGATGAGGTTGAGGATGACCTGATTGACCTCGCCCGCGTGGCACGTGACCGGCGGCAGCTTCCCGAGATCGGTCTCTACCTCGGCGACGTACTTGTACTCGTTGCGCGCGATGGTGAGGGTGGTGAGAATCGCTCGGTTCAAATCGACCGTGGTTCTTTCCTTCTGGTCGGGATGCGCGAATTCCTTCAAGGAGGCGACTATGGTCGCCACGCGATCGAGACCTTCAAGCGACCGCGAAAGCGCCGCGGGAACATTCTCCAGCAGATAGGCCAGATCCGCCTGTTCCTCCACGTCCGCTGCACTCTGGGCCAGATTTCGCCATGGCACGTCGTTCGCGGAGGATTGCAAGGTCGCTTGATTGACCGCTTGGTATTTCGCGATCAATCCCGCCAAGTCTTCCCAAGCGCTGTGTACGAAATTGACGCTGTCGCCCACGAACTGGATCGGCGTGTTGATCTCGTGGGCCACGCCCGACGCCAGCCGTCCCACCGCTTCGAGCTTCTGGGCCTGGCGAAGCTCGATTTCGATTCTTTCGCGAGCCTTGATCTCGTTGGTCAAAAGCTCGTTCGATCGCAGAAGTTCGGCGGTTCGAGACTTCACTCGCTCCTCCAAGTGATCGTACAAGCGGGCGTTACTGATGGAGATGGCCGCCTGTCCTGCGATGACCTTGAGCAGAGTCAACCGGCTGGGGGTGAAGGCGTGGGTGATGGCGTTGTTCTCCGCGTACAAGATCGCCAGGAGCTTGCCCTGGTTCAACACAGGCAAGGCCAGAACCGATTTCACTGAATTTGCTCGGATGTAGGGGTCGTCCTGATAGACCGTGTGGTGGCTGGCATCATCGACAACGACGGTGTCGCAGGTGCGCGCCACGTAACGAACGACCTGGAGGCACAAATCGCCGCGGTCATCGATGGCGATCGAACCGGGCTCCTTGCGCGGGTTCGAGTCGTTCGAGTCGATCGTTGCGCTGGCTGCGACGGTAAGATCGTCACCGGTTTCCGCCTTCAGAATCAAACACCCACGTTGGGCGCTGGCGTTTTCGATGATGATCGCCATCAACTTGGCAAAGAGCTTGTCGGGCTGCACCTCGCTGGAGATGGCTTGGGTCGCTTTGATCACCGACGTGATGTCGAGCGAGCCGCCAAGCACGGTATCGGGCGATGATACGGTCGAATGGTTGAGGGTGGATCGCTCGGTTGTGGGCCACAGCCATTTGGAGGATCGTCGCTCCATTTGACGAAGCTTGCGATGACCACCCCAGCGCTCATAGAGGGAGTACGCCTCGCGAAGAAACGACCTCGCGATTTTGGCGTGCCCCTTCTCCAACCAGTAGTCGGCCTGTAGTTCATTGGCCAGCGCCCGAAGGTGAAGAAACCCATCGCCCGTGGCGGTCGACGCCTCTTCATAGAGCCGGATGACCTCCTCGAACGGCGCATGTTGGATGCGCGCGATCTCCGCCGAAGCCAGCTTGTGTTTGTGGGCGAAGTTCTCGGGGCAGTTCTCTGCCCAAATCCTCAGCTTGTCCTGGTAGGAGGCCAGGATTTCCAGCATGTCCTCGCGGTCGGATCCGGACGCCGCTCGGTATCTCCTGGCCAGAATCAAAGTGCGGAACAGGTAATAGTCGGTGATGGCGAAATGGGTTTCACCCGCGAGGAGGCAAGGGACACAGAGGTCTTCCCACTCCGCCGCCGTCTCGATATCCCCGAGCAGGAAGCTCACCATGGCCTGGAGCTGGCCGTGCAAGAAAATGGCACCGGGATTCTTGGATGCGATGATCTTCCGTGTGAATTCGTCATCCGACGGGCGCAACGTCCGGGTATCGTCAGTGGATTCGCGCAACAGGGTCAGTGCCCGCTGCGCGACGGTCGCTATCTGCAACTGCGTGACAGAACAGGTCTGATTTAAGTAGGCAATGGCGCTTTCCGCCTTCGCCTGGCATTGGTCGATGGGAATCCCCACCGACAGAAGCCGGTGCAACTCGAAGGCGTAGGCGTAAGCCGTGGACAAGACGTCGCCCGTTTCCGGTCCGGACCGCCTGGCTCGCGCGAACGCATCGAGTCCTTCCCGATAAGGAGCGCGCCAATGGGAGACGAATGCGGCGAACACCAGATTGACCGCCGACCCAAGCGGCGTCCCCGCATAGCGTTCGAGAAGCGCGAGAGCTACCTTGCCCAAACGGTAGGCCGTGGCGAAATCCCCCAGACGGCCCGCTTGAATCATTCCACAGTCGACGAAGTTCTTGCACGACACGGCCGTGATTCCGCGGGTCAGGGCCAAGTCGAACATCATCAATTCCACCAGAACGAATAGCGGGTAGTGGGTTTGGATCGCGGATGGCACCACCTCATAAAGCAGGTTCGTGGTCATGATGTCGACCTCGTCGGTCATCTCTGGAAGACGTACGAGGTCCTCGATCGGCGTGCGGGCGAGGTGCCCCTGCATCTTGCCGATGCCTTCTCCGATCCTTCGGTCGATCTCCGCGTGGTCCTCGGGCAGCCCGACCCCCAGGCGGCCTAGGCCCTCTCGAATCGCGGCGACGGACTCGACGAGTCGTCCCTGATGGGACAGGACCAGTGCCTTGAGTCTAAACGCCGCCGCCGCCGCCAGCCGGTCGGGAGCGCTGGCGGCGAGATCGTCGCAAAGCAGGCCGGCGCGATCCACGTCACCCGCCAGATAGACGCACTCCACATGGGCGCGTCGGCACTCGAAGAACCACCCCGGCTGCGAGGCGCGCTCTTCGGCCAAGAGAAGCTCCACGCACACGTCGAAATAGGTCGCCGCAACGGCATAGGCCGTCGAGCGTTTCGCCATCTGCGCCGCCTTGTGGTTGAGCCGCGCCAATTGGGTGCGCTCCTCGGAGCCAGCGACGAGATCTTTGCCGATGTTCAGGTGGTTCACGACATCGAAGAGCCCTTGGCCGGCTTCCCCTTGCCCCGAGGCCGCGAGCAGGATGCGCCCGAGGGCCAGGTGCGTGCGGGCCCGCTCTTGGCCGTCGAGCTGCGCATAGGCTGCCTCGCGAACGCGCTCGTGCTGGAATTGATACCGCACGTCCAGGTCACTTTGCTCCGCGTCGCCGTCGTCGCCGTTGTCCCAAACCAGGCGGTAGTTTCCCCCCTGGGGGATCAGCACCTGCGTCTCGACCGCCGCATGCAGTACCGTGGCCATGGCCCTCGCCGACATCTTTCCCAACCGCGCCAGCGTTCGCAGGTCGAACCGATTGCCAATGCACGCGGCCAGCCGCAGGCACACAAGGGTCAATGGCGGCAGGCGCTCCAGCTTCTGCACCACCAGGTCGACGACGTTGTCGCTGGGGCCCATCTGGTCGATCTTGCCGTAGTCCCAGTCCCAGCGACCTTCCTCCTCGACGAATCGAAACGCGCCCTCGCGATAAAGCAGGCCAAGCAACTCGTTGACGAAGAACGGATTGCCAGCGGTTTTTTGCAAGATGCGCTCGCCGAGCGGTCGGCCGATGGCCGGGTCGCAGTGCAAGGTGGCGGCGACGATCTGATTGACGCTGTCCACTGACAACGGCCCAAGCACGAGGTACTGAATGGCTTCGGGCCGACCGGCTCGCAACTCCGCGACCGCCGATCGAAGCGGATGTCCCTCGATCACTTCCTTGTCTCGGTAGGCGCCGATCACCAAGATGTGTCCGAGTTTCTCGTCGCCGAGGAGGTGTGCGAGCAGGTCGGGAGTGGACGTGTCCGTCCATTGCAGGTCGTCGACGAAGATGACCAAGGGCTGCGCGGACGAAACGAGCGCTCCAAGAAGATCGCGAAAGACACGATGGAAGCGGTTGCGCGCCTCGGCGGCGTCTAGCTCGGCGACGCGTGGTTGGGGCCCCACCACCTGCTCGATCTCCGGGATGAGGTCCAGCAAGACCCGTCCATTCGGACCTATCGCTTCCGAGATCTTCTCTCGCCAGGCCCGCAGGCGCTCCTCCGGTTCGGCCAGCAACTGATTCACAAGCTCGCGCAGCGCTTGTCCGAGTGCTCCGAAGGGCAAGTCCCGCTTGAGCTGTTCGCATTTTCCCGCCACGAACCTGCCGCCGTGACGAGCGATCTCCCGATGGAGTTCGTGAATCAGCGATGACTTGCCGATGCCGGAATGCCCGGTCACCAGCAACAGGCGGGAGGAACCTTGTCTGACCTTCGCGAAAGCATCGAACAGTGTCGCGGATTCTTGTTCACGCCCGAACAGCGCGCGCGACAATTGAAAGCGCTCGGAAGCGTCCTGTTTTCCAAGCTCGAACTCGGCGATCGTCCCATGGGCGGCCCATTCTTGCTGGCAGTGCTCCAGATCCCTCAGCAACCCGCGAATGCTTTGGTAACGGTCGTCGGGATTCTTGGCCATCAGCTTGCCGATCAGCCGAGCCAACGGTTCGGGAATGCTTGGGCGCACGTCGCGCGCACTTGGCGCGGGTTTCGAGACATGGCAGTGGATCCAGCCGAGTGGGTCGGTTGCGGTAAACGGCAACGAGCCGGTGAGCAATTCGAAGAGCGTAACCCCAAAGGAATAGTAGTCGCTGCGATAGTCGAGGTCGCGGTTCATGCGCCCGGTCTGTTCCGGTGAGATGTAGGGCAACGTCCCTTCCACTTCTCCCTTCGGAACGACGTCCTGATGACAGAGGGAAAGCTCGGAGGAGATGCTGAAGTCGATCAGCTTCACCGCGCCACTTTGTGGATCGAACAGGATATTCTGGGGCTTGATATCCTTGTGAATGACGTTCTCTGCATGAACATAGCCAAGGGCTCTCGCCAGCTTCAGCGCGATGGCGAAAAAGAGGTCGAGGGGAATTTGTCCGGAAAGCAACGACGAGAGATCGCTGCCCCCGACATCCTCGAGGACGAGCGCCTCCCGATCTCCATCCTTGACGATGTCGAGAACGGCAACAACACCCGGCGCCCTCAGTTTGTTCAAGATGCGGTATTCGAACTCCAACTGTCGCACTTCGCGCGCGGACGGGTATTCCGCGACCAGGGACTTGATGACGACCGGCCGTCCATCGCTCTTGCGTAGGGCGCGACGCAGATGGTAGCGCGACGACAGCGCCAGGGTTTCCCCAAGCGCATAGCCTAGCAATCCCACCGACATTTCTTTCTGGCCAGATGGACCGTGATCGTTCATGGGTGTCCCTGCGGAATAACTACCCTATGAGGAAGACTACGGTGGTTGCGGGTAAATACTTGAACCCCAACGTGCGTATCCCGGCCCGACTTGGGCGCCGATTCCGGTAGTGCGCGTTCGTCGCCGACCCGGTTGGCCGGTCGGAGCGTTCGCAGGAACGCCGCGGCAGGGCTGCCCTTTCGTCCGAGATCGGTCTTGGCTCGGGTCCGAGCCTTCCTTCATCTCGGCGATGGCTGTCAAGCTAGAGGGGGGACCTGCCGATAGCGTATGGGGTAGGAAGAAAGTCCGGGCGGACAGGCAATTGCTCGAAAACAAAGAGAGTGGACATGGCTGAACAACTTCATGTTCTATGCGTTGATGACGAACCGAAGATCCTGGAAGGGCTGGTGCTGAACCTCCGACGGCACTATCGCGTCTCGACTGCAACCAGTGGGCGAGAGGGGCTAGCGCTGATCGCAGGCAACGATCCACCGGCCGTGGTGGTCTCGGACATGCGGATGCCGGAGATGGATGGCGCGGCCTTCTTGGCTCAAGTCAAGGAACAGTCGCCGGACTCAGTCCGGCTCTTGCTCACCGGACAAACCGATCTGAATTCCGCGATCGCGGCGGTCAACCAGGGTCAAGTCTTCCGTTTCTTGACCAAGCCTTGCAATTCCCAGAATCTAATCGCGGCCATTGCGGCTGCGGCCCAGCAGTATCGCCTCGTGTCCGCGGAGAAGGAGTTGCTGGAGAAGACTTTGCGAGGAAGCGTCAAAGCTCTCACGGAGGTGCTTTCCCTTGCTAACCCGCTCATCTTTGGCCGAGCTACCCGCCTCAAACAACACGCGTCGGAACTGGTGGCCGGAATGGGCGTACCATTCTCATGGCAGCTTGAGGTGGCCGTCACTTTGTCGCAGATAGGATGTATCGTTCTCACGCCGGAAAACAACGAGAAGCTCTACTATGGCAAGGCTCTTACAACGGTGGAGGCAGAGTCGACCCGTTGCGTGCCGAGAATCGCCCTCCAGTTGCTTGAAAGCATACCGCGACTTGAGTTGGTTTGCGCCATTCTCGACTCTCAGGAGTACAACTTCGACGGTTCGGAGGCGCCAATCGGCGCTCCCCAAGGGGAATCCATTCCGTTGGGAGCGCGCGTTCTCAAGTTGGTGAGTGACTACGACTTTCTGGAGGCCAGCGGCTCCTCTCCCGCGGCGGCCATCAGCGCCTTGCAGGGCCGCAAAGGTCGCTACGACCCGAAGCTGCTAGGCGTGCTCGGTCGCGTAAAGAGCAAGGTTTCATCCGGCGTGGCCCCGATAGAGTTGGCATCCCTCCAAGTCGGGATGCTGCTAGTCCAGGATATCGTCACTACGAGCGGCTCGGTATTGGTTCCGCGCGGCCATGAGGTGACACAGGCAATCTTGTCGCGCCTTGCTAGCCTGGCGCCGGGCAGTGTGCGAGAACCCCTGATGATCTATGGTTCCTGATTCGTGGCCGACCTTCAAGAGATCCTCAAGTTCCCGATTGGATGGTCGATGTCGGACGTAATAACCCGTCGTAGCCGGAGGTCTGCAGACAGCACATTACCAATCGTGACGTCGTAGCACACATCTGGCGACGCTTTCTTTCCAGGGAATCCGTAGCCCATTGTGGGTGCGGTTTCTGGCGATCTTCCATTTCGGGGGGGGCATAGCATGAAACTCTCACAAGCAACGCCATCTGATATTCGCAACACTTGGATCGACCGTTCTTCGTCACTCTCCGGCCGTCCCTATATCGTGAATGTCGCGCGCGCCATCGTCTTGGATAAACACGCGGGTTCTCTGACGTTTGAGAGCGAGATTGGCAAGGGAACGACCTTCACGATCCGAATCTCGGTGGACGTCGCGCGAGCTGCAAGCGTCGAGTCGGGACCTTCGCCCCCGCACACCCCGGCGCCAGAGGTGGGAACGTGATGCCCGAAAGAGAACCGAAGCCAGAGGGAACGGCCTTGAAGCGGATCCTGTTCGTCGATGACGATGCGAATGTTCTGGCTGGGCTTCGCAACGTCCTAAGAGGGCAACGTCATCAATGGGAAATGGTCTTCGCCCTTGGCCCAGAAGAGGCTCTCGCCAAGGTCGCGGAGCGCGCCTATGACGTTGTAGTGAGCGACATGCGGATGCCACACATGGACGGGGCAGCGCTGCTGACTGAAATCAAACGGATTCAGCCCAAAGCGGTGCGAATGATCTTGACCGGTCAGACAGAGCAAGAAAGCGTGCTGAAATCCGTCTTCGTCGCCCACATGTTCCTGTCCAAGCCCTGCGATCCCGATCTCCTCAAGAGGGTTGTCGCTAGGGCGTGCAATCTCAACGCTCTCCTGAACAGCGAGGCGCTGCAGGCGGCTGCCGGACGGGTCGAGATGCTCCCCGCTGCGCCCAAGACCTATATTGCGCTCAATGAGGCGCTGATGCGCCCGAACTGCGCCGTATCCGACGTTGTGAGGATTATCGAGCGCGACGTCGGTCTGTGCGCCAAGATGCTCCAACTCGTCAATTCTGCATTTTTCGGCCTGCCACGAAGGATCTCGTCGCTGGATGAAGCCGTCACCTACATCGGGACATCGACCATCAAGAACCTCGCGATGGCCCTGGAGGCGTTTGCGGCTGCCTCGAAGTCTTGCGGCCTGTCGGGCCCCGACCTCGCCGCGTTGCAGAACCACTCGCTCTTGGCCGGACAAATCGCCAGGCGCATCCACTCGGGAGACAAGACCAAGGCAGAAGAATCCTTCCTCGCTGGCGTGCTCCACGAAGTGGGGTGGCTGGTGGGCGTGGATATTCCTGTAAAGGCCAGCGGTCCGCCTGCGGTCGACCGCGCACTCCTCGGTGCTTACCTGCTTGGATTGTGGGGTCTGCCACACCCGATCATAGAGGCAGTCGCGTACCACCAGGATCCGCAGCTATTGCCACACGCCGATTTCGAGTTGGTGGATGTTTTGTACCTGGCGCATTACCTCGCGGCAGAATTGGTGGGTGGAATGGTCGTCCGCAAGTTGGACTGCGACTACCTCTTGCACAAGGGAATCGGCGAGGCTCAACTCGCCGACCTGCGTGTCATGGTATCTCAACTGGCAGGGCAATTGGCTGAATAATGGTAATTGGGGGTTCCGATGACTGACCAACTTCAGGTGCTGTGCGTTGACGACGAGCCCAAGGTGCTTGAAGGGCTCGTTCTCAATTTGCGACGGCACTTTCGAGTTTCCACTGCCATGAATGGCCAGGCTGGACTTGACATTGTCGAAGGGAACGATCCGCCGGCCGTGGTGGTTTCCGACATGCGCATGCCCGAAATGGATGGCGCTACCTTTCTAAGTCAAGTCAAGGAGTGTTCCCCGGATTCAGTGCGGCTCCTGCTCACCGGGCAAACCGACATCGAGTCGGCCATTGCGGCGGTCAACCACGGCCAGGTCTTCCGATTCCTCACCAAGCCCTGCAACGCTCCGACGTTTCTTGCGGCGGTCCAGGCGGCGGCCGAACAGCACCGCCTCATTACGTCGGAACGGGTCCTGCTGGAGCAAACCCTGCGCGGAAGCATCAAGGCCCTGACCGATATTCTATCGCTCACCAATCCGTTGGCATTCGGGCGAGCCGTTCGACTCAAGCAAGCGTCCGCGGAGATGGTGACTGCCCTGGGCTTGTCCGTGTCCTGGCAGATCGAGGTAGCCGCCATGTTGTCGCAAATCGCTTGTGTCACGCTGCCTCCTGGCACCCATGAGAAGCTCTACTATGGCCGGCCACTCACCAACGAAGAGGCCGAAATGGTCCAGCACCTTCCGGGGTTGGCACTGCAACTCTTGGAAAATATCCCACGTTTGGAGGCGGTGCGCGCAATTCTTCAGGCATCGGCCAACAACTTCGATGGCTCGGGCTCGCCCCCTGGTTGTGCCAAGGGCGAAGCCACTCCCCTGGGGGCGCGCGTACTCAAGATCGTGGGAGACTACGACGCGCTCGAGGCTTCTGGCCTCGAACCAGACGCGGCAGTCGGGACCCTGAAAGCGCGCAGGGGTCGCTACGATCCCAAACTTCTGGATGTCTTCGTTCGCCTTAAAACCGAAGCGACGCCGCGCGGCCTTAGCGAACTTGGACTGGCGAGCATACGTCCCGGAATGTTCCTCGCCAAAGGGGTTACTTCGACGAGCGGCCTTCTCCTGGTAGCGCGCGGGCAGGAGGTCAATGTGGGACTTTTGCATCGCCTGCGCAATTTGCCGAAAGGCACCGTGCGTGAGCCCATTACTGTCTTCGTCCCTGCCGAGGAGTCGACAAAGTGCTAGCGAGTGGACGTGGCGTGGCGTGAGTAGAGGCCCCAGCCCGGAGTCCGAATTTCAAGGAAGTTCGAAGGTTCGTCGTCAACCACAGCAAACCTGGCGCAAGCGAAAGCCCCGGCTTTGTCGGGGAGGCATCCAAAGTTTGCCGTGCCGCGGATTCTTGGGTCAATCCCCCTTCCTGGAAATCCAGGCTAGAGTGGCGCAATGTCCTTCCTGGTGGATATCGCCGCGGCGCCCGCGCAGGTGGGCGGCAAGGCGCGCTCGCTGGCCGAGCTGGCGGCCCGCGGTCTGCGCACGCCGCGAGGATTCGTGGTTACCGACGTCGTGTTTCGCGAGCTGTGCGGTGACGCTGTTCTTCCCGACCGTCTCGACCAGGCCGCCCTGCTCTCGCTCGATGCGCTGCGAGCGCGCCTTCTGCAAGCGCCGTGGCCAGATGGATTTCGCGACGAACTCGCGGGCCGGCTGCGCGCGCTGATGGCCGAGACCCTTGCCGTGCGCTCGTCCTTCGCAAGCGAAGACGTGACTGGCGCCCTCGCCGCCGGCGTCTACGAGTCGCGCACGGCTGTTCCCCTTGCCGAGGTCGAAACGGCAATTCGCCAAGTACTCTGTTCGGCACTTTCTCCAGGCGCGGTCGCGTATGCGCTGGCGCATGGGCAAGCTCCCGCCAGCGCGCCCGTTGCAGTGCTCGTGCATGCCTTCATGGCCGGCGCCGCTGAGGGCAGCGCGGCCTTCGCGCCGGGACCGATGTCGGCGCCGCTCATTGAAACGCGCCGCGGACAACTTCCAAAGCCGGCCGCCGCCGAACTTGGCGCGCAGCTGACCGAGCTGGCCCAAGCACGCGGCCCCACCGAGATCGAATGGGTCTACGACGATGCGCACCTGGTCTACTTGCAGGCGCGACCATTTGAGCCGCCCATTTCCAAAGGTGAGTGGTCGGGGTGGCAGGATCTCGAAGCGGCGGCGGGGCCGCGCCAGGCTTGGCACTGGGACGCGGCTCACAACCCCTTGCCGCTCTCGTCCGCGCAGGTCGGGCTGGTGGAACTGGTCGATGCGGCCTCGGTGACCGGGATCCGTCAGCGCGTGCTCGGCGGCTACTTGTTCTATGCGTCCGACTCCCGTTCCCTGCCGAACGCCATCGCCTGCGAGGAGGCAGCTGCCTACTTTGCTTCGCTCAGGTCGCGCGTGGAGGCGCGCCTATCCGAACTTGGGCCAAGCCCCTCGCTCGAAGATGCACTGGCGCTTTTTCTTTCCACCTACGAACCGATCTTCTCCGTGCTGCAGCCGGCGTTGCGCGAATCGCATCGACGCTTGCGTGCGTTTCTGGAAGCGCATGCCGCGGCAGGGGTTGCCCTGATTCCGGACTTGCGAACCGGCGTGCCGTCGGTGGCCAGCGAGCGTCTGCAGCGCATGGCCGCCATTCATTCGGCCGCGACCGACCAGGCGCGGCGGCAGGCTTGCTCCGACTACCTGGCCCGTTTCGGCGACGAGGCAGCGACTTGGGATGTTTGCGCGCCAACCTATGCCGAGAATCCCTCTGCGTTACAGAGCGGCGGGGCAGGCCCGCACGGAGCTTCAGCATCGCGGTGGGAGCGTGCGAGTTCCGCGGTCGAGGCCATGCTGGCGCCGAGTCTTCACCTGCAATGGCGCGGTCTGCTCGCGTTGTCGCGCGAGGCCTGCGCGCTTGGAGAAGCCGACGACTGGCTCTACGCGCGTGCCCAGGCGGCCATTCGCCGCGCCCTTCTGGCCGTCGGAAATAGGTTGCGCGAGGAAGGGCGACTGGTGGATGCGGCCGACGTCTTCTTCCTGCCCTTTGTACTCGTCCGCGCCATCGCGGGCGGCGGCGTGGCGCCAGTGGATCTGGGCACGCGCGCGACCGCGGGCCGGCGAGCTTGGCAGATGGCCTGTGGCGATCCGCCATTTCTTTCGGAGGGCGAACCAGGGCACGCTATCCGCGGCGTGGGGACGGGTGGACGCGCTATCGGCCGGGTGTTTCACCACCGTCCGGATCGGGCTTCGCCCGCCGACGCGGTGCTCGTTGCGAAGTCCTTGCTACCAACCGAGCTACCGCTGGTTTGCGCTATCGCCATTGTGACCGAAACCGGCGGGCCTCTTGGCCATGTTGCGGCTCAGGCGCGCGAGCGCGGCATTCCCGCGCTGGTGGGCGCGGCGGGCGCGGGTACCGCATTCGCCGACGGCGACCTGGTTCTGGTGGACGCCGATCGCGGCCTGGTGGTGGCCCTAGGCTGACGCTGACGGCGTGGTCGTCGGCGGATTGACCGCTCCCGACGCCACGGCAGGGATGGCTGTGCGTCCCTGGTTCACGCGCTCGCGCAGTTCCTTGCCGACCTTGAAGAAGGCCAGGCGCTTGGGCTTGACGTGGACCGTGTCACCCGTGCGCGGATTACGGCCTTCGTAGGCCTTGTAGTCGCGAACCGTGAAGCTACCGAATCCACGGATCTCGATGCCGTCGCCCTGCTGCAGGGCTTGGGTCATGCACGAAAAAATCTGGTCCACGAGCAGCTCGGCTCGCGCCCAAGGGAACTTGAGCTTGTCCGCGACGATGGCGATGAGATCAGCCTTGGTCATGACCAGTCCGGGTAATGTAGCGAAAACCAACGGATTAGTCGAGAGAGCGAGCGGGCAGGGGGGCCGTGGGATCTCCGCGGTAGCGGTATGACGCGAAAAACGAGTATTCGGTGCAGTTGTGACGCGCGTAGAAGTCCATCACGTCGCGCCAGCCCAGCTCTTTTCGGTCTATCCCCTCTTTGATGTCGCGCCACGAGAAGGTCTGGGCGCACATGCTGCCCCTTGGCGGGGTGTGGCCGGCCGAGGTGCGCGGATCGTACAAGACCGCGTTGGGGGGCACGCGCGAAACGTAGAAGGCGGACAGCGCGGGAAGCTCGATGACCTCAATACCGGTGATGTCGATGGCTTCGTCCTTGCGGAAGATGCACTCGGTGCGCAGCATGGTTTGCCCTGGCTCGATGGCGATGGCGTTGTGGGGCAGTTCGGCCTTCATCGCGCACTTCTGCTTGTCGGACACCACCGTCTGAATGCGGTAGGCGAGATAGAGCGGCGTGCGGTTTTCGACGCGCAACACGAAGTGATCGGTGGTGAGCGAGTGCGATTCAATGATGGTGGTCTGCTTGCTCACTTCGAGCGAAACGCGCAGGTGGCGGGTTTCGATGGGAGCCTTGAGCCGCAGGCGCTGCCTGTCGTGCAATTCATCGAAGTAGGGGTTGGCTTGCAGCAGATCCTCGTAGGCTGGCGCGGGAACCCCGTAGGACTTGGCGTCCTGCTCGACCAGCGCTTTGTAGTAGAGGACGGAAAAGCGCTGCTCGGAATTGATCATCGACGCGGGCGAAGGCGGCGGCTCGGGACGTTTGGGCGTGGGCGGCGGAGCGCTCGCGCTGTGGAGCACCAGCACGCCGAGGCCGATGGCGAAGACGCCAGCGGACACCACTGCCAGGGAGAGAGTTTTCCCGTCCACGTTCGACTATCCCAGCACGTCGAGACCACCCATGTAAGGACGAAGCGCCACCGGTACGTCGAGTTTGCCATCGGCGCGCTGGTAGTTTTCGAGCACGCCAATCAAGGTTCGCGGTAGGGCGAGGGCCGAGCCGTTGAGCGTGTGGACGAAGCGGTTCTTTTCCTTGCCGTCTTTGAAGCGGATCTTCGCGCGACGGGCCTGGAAGTCGCCGAAGTTCGAGCAAGAGCTGACTTCAAGCCACTCGCCGCAGCCCGGCGCCCACAGCTCGAGGTCGAACTTGACCATGGCCGAGAACGAAAGGTCGCCCGTGCACATTTCGATGACCCGGTAGGGTAGTTCGAGCGCCTTGAGCACCGCCTCGGCGTTGCCGAGGAGGCCGTGTAGCTCGTCCATCGACGTCTCCGGCCGCACGAACTTCACCAGCTCGACCTTGTCGAATTGGTGGCCGCGCTTGATGCCGCGGGTATCGCGGCCGGCCGCCATTTGCTCACGGCGAAAGCACGCCGTGAAGGCGACATGCTTGATGGGCAGCGCGGCGCCATCGAGAATCTCGTCGCGGTAGAGATTGGTCACCGGAACCTCGGCGGTGGGGATGAACCAAAAATCCTCGACCGCATCGCGGTAGAGGTTGTCGCCGAACTTGGGCAAATTGCCCGTGCCCACCAGGCATTCGCGGCGGACCATGTAGGGCGGCAGGATTTCCGTGTAGCCGTGCTTGCCGGTATGCAGGTCGAGCATGAACGAGATGAGCGCGCGTTGCAGGCGGGCGCCCCAATTCTTGAGTACGTAGAAGCGGCTGCCCGAGATCTTCACGCCGCGGTCGAAGTCGATGACGCCCCAGCGCGGGCCGAGATCCCAGTGGGCCTGCGGCGTGAAGGCGAACGCGCGCTTCTGCCCTTCCTCGCGCAGGACGCGATTTTCGCTTTCGTCCTTGCCCACCGGCACCGAGGGATGGGGCAGATTGGGCAGCTCCAGCAGCTTCTCGTCGAGCGCCGCTTCCTGGGCCGCCAGATCCTTGAGCAGATGCTCGTTCTTCTCCTTGAGCGCCGCGCCCTTGGCCTTGATTTCCTCGCGCGCCTCGGGGGTCGGAGCCTTGGCCATGTCTTTCGACACACGATTCTGGTCGGCCTGGATAGCCTGGGAATCGTTCTTCAGCTTGCGCACGCCCTCGTCGAGAGCGATCACGGCATCGAGGTCTACATCGGCGCCGAGCTTGCGCAGCCCTTCGCGAACTTCATCGGATTTTTCACGGATAAGTCGGATATCGAGCATGGAGGTGCCCGAGTGTACGACGACAAGCCGCCGTTCGGCCAGAATCAGTTGATCAGTTAATAATGATGATGCGGCAGCCGGAGGGGCAATGGCCGGGCAGTCCGTTGAGGCCGCCGTCGTCGCAGTCCTCGCCGGCGTCCGCCTGCACGATGCCATCGCCGCAGTAGGCGCCCAAGGTGCAGTCCTTGCTGCACGTGCCGTAGCCGCCGGTTCCGTTGAGCGGGCCGTCGTCACACTCTTCGCCGATGGCGAGAATGCCATCGCCGCACACGGCAGTGCACACGCTCGGCGAGGCGTTGAACCCGCTCAGGGTCAGCTTGTACGACGATCCGGAGGTCTGGCGTTCAGCTTGGAAGACCGCGATTTCGTAGACCTGACCGTTCTGCAACCCGAGGGCCGCAGACTGTTGAATCGAGGCGGGAGCAGGAATGGGATAGGTCTGGGTGATGGTCGTGGCGCCGTTGCCATTGGCGCCGATGACGATATTGCCATCGACGGGAGTGTGAACGCCGCCGAGATCCACGGCGAGCTTTCGGTCGATGAACACCCATACGTCGTCGTCGCCCACGAAGTCGAGGGTGTAGGTCTTGCTCTGGTCGTAGACGAACCAATAGCGGACTTCGCTGGTGAAACTGAAATTGTGCAGGCGCTTGTTCCCGGCTGCATCCACGTCGAAAGGCCAACTTGCCGTGGCATCGTAGTACGGTGGAATGGTTGCGGGTTCAAGCTCGGAGGCAGGCGTGAAAGTGTCGCCGTCGACCGGGAAGAAGAGCGGATTGCCATCGGCCTTGGAGACGATGATAGTGGCCGTGTAGGATCCATTGCTCTTGGAGCAGGTGAGCAAGGTGCCTCCAGCGGCAACCATGGTGTCGCATTGGGTTGGGTTCGAATCGATGGATGTGCACGGGATGGGGTTGCCGGCCGCATCCGTCTTCTCGCGGCCGACGTTTCCGCAGTAGTAGGCGGTCGCCGTCGTGTTCCACTGTTCGCCATTGGCTCCATAGCGGTTGACGTAGTTGCCCTTGCCGTCGTTCCAAAGGGTCATCTTGGACGCGGTCGGGTCGTTGACCCCGGCCGTGTTTTGATACCACGTGCTGAACGAATCCGCGCTCAAGATGTGCGCGTTGCCGCCGATGCCCGAGTACATAGGCTTGCCGCTGGTGGGATCGAGAGTCGCCTTGACGATACCAGGGAAGGGCGCGTATGAGCCGCTGACTCCGTTCTCGAAATCATTGCCGGGCGGAGGAACATCTTTGCTGAACTTGAAATCCCGATAGATGACCGGAACCAACATTGTGTCGCCGAGCGGCGCCTGCGTGCACTTGAAGCCGGTTTCGATCTTGCAGCTTGACGAACAGCCATCGCCATCGGTGTTGTTGCCGTCGTCGCATTCCTCGCTGCCCATGACGATGCCGTCACCGCAGCGCGAAGTGCAGGGGTCGGTGCCCTTGCAAACGGGTTCGTTCTGACAATCGGAGGAGCAGCCGTCGAAGGGCATGCTGTTGCCGTCATCGCAGCCCTCGGCGCCTTCCTTCTTGCCGTCGCCGCAGGTGGTGTGCGTGCACACGCTCGGGCTGCCGTCGCACTTGTAGCCAATCTCGATCTTGCACATCGACGAGCAGCCATCGCCGTCGACTTTGTTGCCGTCGTCGCACTGTTCGGGGAACGCCACTAGGCCGTCCCCGCAGCGGGCCACCTGGCGGCACGGTTTGCCGGCCGTCGGGCACGACCAGCCGGTTTCGACGCTCAGGCAGTTGCCTGCGCAACCATCACCGTCGAGAGTGTTGCCGTCGTCGCAGGCCTCGTTCTTGTCGAGCACGCCATCGCCGCAATTGGGCCCTGGCGGTGCATCGGATCCGACATGGTTGGGATAGACGCGCGCATCCAAATTGATGGACGGCGAGAAGACATCAAGATTGATGTAGCTGGCATCGCCTTGGTTGCCAGCACCACCCCCGCCTCCGCTTGGTGTGATGAGGGTCCCCGAGCTACAAGCAACGGCGAAAACAGGGGCCAAGACCGCGACGAAGCGCGCGGGAGGTGTGAACCGCATGAGAAACCTCCGATCAAAGGGAAAACTACCTGATTCGTAGTCAGGATGTCGCCGTTTTCAGGCGTCAAACGTAAGCGTCCTCATATCAAACACGCTAACGGCCAGGATGTGGAAGGCTTGGAGCGAGAAAATGCCCACCCATTGCGCTGTCCGACCCGTCCAGCGCAATGCGCATCCACGGGATACGCAGGGCGCAGATCGACGCACGGACGATTTCGGTTCGGGGCATCGTAGCGAGGCCACGCCGTGCGGTTGCTGGATCGCTTGGCCGGCGATGCGATGGCGCGGCCAGAGAGTCCGCATGAAGAAAGGACAGACGTCCATCGAAACGGCAAGGATTCGCCAGCCGGATCCATGCGTAAGGCTCCCCTGCCTCCGGGCGATGATGTGGGCGCCGCCGACCTGGCCCGCAAGGTTGGCGTGCAGCTGCGCGAGCAGCGCAAGGCGCGCGGGCCGCGGCTCGATATTTCGTCAAACCCATCCCGGCGCGCGAAGGTAATATCTTCTAAAACAGACAGCAGTCTTCTATGTTGACGTGCAAACCTGGTGTGCTAGAAAAGGACATCGACCTCACCAAAGGATGAACCATGAGCGAGAAGAACTACCGATTCGAAACCCAGGCCCTGCACGCAGGACAGACCCCCGACGCCACCCTGTCGCGCGGCGTGCCCGTCTACCGGACAACCTCCTATGTCTTCAAGAACACCGAGCACGCGGCCAACCTCTTCGCGCTCAAGGAGCTGGGCAACATCTACACCCGGCTGATGAACCCGACCACCGACATTCTCGAGCAGCGCGTGTCGCAGCTCGAAGGCGGCGCGGCTTCGGTGGCGGTGGCATCGGGTACTTCGGCTATTTTCTACGCCATCATCACCTTGGCCCAGCAGGGTGACGAAATCGTCTCGGCCAACAATCTCTATGGCGGCACCTACACCCAGTTCGACTCGATTCTGCCCCAGTTCGGCATCAAGACAAACTTTGTCGATGCCAAGGATCCGAAGAACGTCGAGAAGGCCATCACCGCCAAGACCCGCGCCGTGTTCATCGAGACCATCGGCAACCCAGTGCTCGATTTTACGGACGTCAAAGCCATTGCCGACGTGGCCCACAAGCACGGTCTGCCGCTGATTGTCGACGCCACCTTCACTACGCCGTACCTGCTGCGCACCATCGAGCACGGCGCCGATATCGTGGTCAATTCGCTGACCAAGTGGCTGGGTGGCCATGGCGCCGCCATCGGCGGCATCATCACCGACTCGGGCAAGTTCCAGTGGAAGGGTAACCCGCGCTTCCCGCTCCTCAACGAGCCCGACAGCAACTACCACGGCCTGCGTTGGGCGCACGACTTGCCCGATGCGCTGGCGCCTATCGCCTTTGCCCTACGCGTGCGCACGGTGCCCCTGCGCAATCTCGGCGCCGCCATCTCGCCTGACAATTCGTTCCTCTTCCTGCAAGGAATCGAGACTCTGCCGGTGCGCATGGTCCGCCACAGCGAAAACGCCCTCAAAGTCGCCAAGCATTTGAAGAAGCACGCGAAAGTCGCGTGGGTACGCTACCCAGGGCTCGAAGAGGACTCGACGTATCCGGTGGCCAGCAAGTACCTCAAGAAGGGATTCGGCGGCATGGTGGTGTTCGGGACCAAGGGCGGCTACGCGTCGGCGGTCAAGCTCATCGACAACATCAAGCTCTTCTCCCATCTGGCCAACGTGGGCGATGCCAAGAGCCTGATTCTGCATCCGGCCAGCACCTCGCACTCGCAGCTCACGGAAGCGCAACAGCGCGAGGGCGGGCTGACCCCGGATCTCGTCCGCCTATCCGTTGGTATCGAGCATTCCGACGATTTGATCGAGGCACTGGACGACGCTTTGGCTCTGGCCTAGACGGCGTCAAGAACGACCAAGACCGCGGGGCCTCGCAGCGATTCGTGCGAGGCCTTTGCTCCGGCGGCGGCGGCGCAGGTTGGGCGAGGCACCTTCGCCCTCGCCAATCCTGCGCCCAATGCCCCGGATGCGGCCGGTGATGCAGCGGTTGCACAGATCCGCGGTCTCGCGGACGCAGGCCTTAGCCGGATAGATTTCGTAGAGCGCGCGGTATTCGGGCGGCGTCAAGTTGGGCATGACGATGTTCGCCCCGCGCTGCAGACCCAGTTCGCGGCCCTCCTCGATGTTGAGCGTGGCCAAGGCCGTGGTGCTGGGAATGTTGGCGTCGGGGCACGCAAGCCGCGCCAGCGCGATAACCTTGTAGGTCATGAGTTCGGTCGCCGGCACTTGATCATCGGGCGTCGTCGCCTGGGCCTTGCCAAACGGCGTGGCCGGGTGGGTGATGAAGGGGCCAACGCCGATCATGTCGAGATCCAGCTCGTGGAAGAGTTCGAGATCATTGGCCAGATCCGCGTAACTCTGGCCCGGGATTCCGATCATCACGCCGCTGCCGACCTCGTAGCCGAGCGGTCCGAGTTTGCGCAGAACCTCCATGCGCGAAAAACGCTGCCCACCCCGCGGCGGGTGCATGCGCGAGAACAGCTCGGTGTTCGAGGTCTCGAAGCGCAACAAATAGCGATCGGCCCCGGCCTCGCGCCAGGCGCGCAATTCCTCGACGGTGCGCTCGCCCAAGCTCAAGGTCACGGCCACGCCGACTTCGTCTTTGATGCGCTTCACCGTCTGGGCCACGCCTTCCAAGGTCAGGCCTTCATCCTCGCCGGCCTGGAGGACCACCGTGCCATAGCCGAAAGTCTTGGCCTGTTTCGCGCACGGAAGGATTTCGTCGAGTGTCATGCGGTAGCGGGTGATGTCGCGGTTGCCCGCGCGCAGCCCGCAGTAGTGACACTGGCGCAGGCAGTGATTGGAGATTTCGATGAGGCCGCGCAAATGCACCTCGTCGCCCACGTACTCCTTGCGAACCTGGTCAGCTCGCAGCCACAGTTCTTCGAGCCGCGCGCCGTCCGTCTCGGCGAGCCAGTGCAGCACTTCCTTGCGATCGGGCGGGTTCACGATTACCTGCCTTCTTCATGCCATGGGCGACGGGTGGCGGCCAGTCGAGGTGCCTAAATTCCTCGCGCGGCAAGGTCAGGCTCAGTGCGGAAGCCGGTTGCGCAAGTCGGTCAGGATCAGGGCCAGCTCGCGGCAGCTTTGCACGCGGGCCTCGGGCTGTTTGGCGAGAAGACGCAGGATCACGGTTTCCAAATCGGCGGGGATTTCGGGGTTCAAGTCGCGTGGCGGAACCGGCGCCTGCGACACATGCGCAACCACGATGGCCAGCACCTCGTCGCCATCGAAGGGAACCCGGCCGGTGAACATCTTGTAGGCGATGCAGCCCAGGGCATAGATATCGGCCAAGTGGGTGACGCTGCCGAAGTCGCGCACCTGTTCGGGTGCCACGTATTGGGCGGTGCCCGCCATGGTGCCGGCGCGCGTGTAGCCCTTGCTTGTCCGCTGGTTCTTGGCGATGCCGAAATCCATCACCTTCAGCACGCCGTCGTTGGTCAGGAAGAAGTTGTCCGGTTTCACGTCGCGGTGGACCACGCCGTGGTCGTGCACCACCTGCAGGGCGTGGCAGGCCTGAATCAGCAGTTCGACGCCGCGAGCGAACGGCAGCACGCCAGCGTCGAGCAGGGAGCCGAGATCCTGGCCCTCGAGATACTCCATCGTCATATACCGGTGCTCGCCGAAGCTGCCGAGGTCGTACATGCGGATGATGTTGGGGTGGCCGAATTGGCGGGACAGGGAAACCTCTTGCTTGAAGCGGCCGAGGACTTCGTCGTCCGAGAGCCCGATGGTCAGGAATTTGATGGCAACCGTCTCGTCGAGTTCGAGGTCGACCGCCTTGTACACCACGCCCATGCCGCCTTGGCCGATCTTCTTTTGCAGGCGATAGCGATTGGCGATGGTCGTGCCTTCCTTGAGCGCCACACTTTCAGCCGGTGGCACTGCCGCCCCCGCGACGTGAAAGGTCGGCCCCGCGGCTGGCGTGGGCAGACCCGGAAGCTGCGGAAGCGCTGGCAGCGGCGGGAGATCCGGCAAAGGCGGATCGGCGGGCGAAGCGTGCGCGGATCCGCTGCCCGGTACCACCAACGGGGTCGTGTGGCGGCGCACCGCCGCGCGGAAGGACTGCTCTTCTCCCACGATGCGCCGAAAGTCGGTGTCGGAAGCCCCGCGATCTTCCTCCTCGGCCGCGCGCAGCCGATCCCGCGCGTCCTGGTTGCCCGGATCGCGGGCCAGGATCTTGCGATAGCAAGCCACCGCGTTGTCGAAGGATCGGTGCGTTTCGAAGAGCAGCGCCAACGAGTAGAACGCGTCGACCTCGTCGACGTTAACCGGCTCCGACGCCAGAAACGCGGTTAGAAGATTCTCCAGATCGAAGGTGAGCGACGAGCGATCCGCACAGGTCTCGATGGCTTGAACGCAGGCTTCGCGGTAGCGCGGGTGGCTCGACTTCACCTTGAGCAGGCAGGCCAGCGCCTGGTCGCGGTTGCGCGCGCGGAAGTGGCACTGGGCGGCCTCGAAGAACTGGCCCGCCTCGCTGTAGAAGCCGGCTGCCCGGTCGTTTTGCCCCAGGGCACGGGCCAGGCGCGCGGCCTCGGTCCACTGCTGCTGACTGGCGTAGATCTCCATAGCGGCCTCGCGTTTGCCGGTCGCCTCCAGACGGCGGGCGGTTTCAAGATCCGCCGTGGGCTTGGTGCCGACGGCGCGATCGTAGCCGACCAGGTCGACGTGGCCTGTCTTTTGCGACTCCACGCGGGCGGCATTGACGCTGTCGCCGACCGAGCGGAGCAGTTCCGCGTCGCGGTTGCGTTCGCCGACGGCGACAAAGAGCCGCACCGCCTGTCCGACATCGCCCGCGCGCGAGAAGCAAATGGCGGCCTTGAGCAGCACGCCCTTCGCGGCGGGCGCGACGGCGGCGGGTTGGGAAACATCGTAGCCCGCGACTAGCAGCAAGGTGCGCCCGGCATCGGCGAAGAAGCCACCGGCCAGGTACACGCGGGCCGCGTCGTCGTGCGCGCCCGCGCGTGCGAAGGCATCGCCGGCGCCTTTGTTGTCGCCGCGCTTCTCGCAGGCGCGCGCCTCGGCCAAGAGCTGCTTCTTGGATTCCTCCATGGTGCTCCTAGACCTCCTCGGGTAGTTCGGCGGCCAACCGCTTGAGTACCTCGGGGAAATTGGCCACGCGCAGCCCCTCTTCCAGCGTGATCAATCCATCCTTGACGTATTGGAAGAGGCAACTGTCCAAGCTTTGCATGCCACTGCCGGGATCCGCCGTCTGCAGATAGGCGTCGATTTGATAGCACTTATTTTCGCGGATGAGGTTCGAGATGCCCACGGTTTGCAGCATGACCTCCATGGCGGCCATGCGGCCCTCGCCGTCTGCGCGCTTGACCAGCATTTGCGCCAGCACCCCGCGCAGCAAGACCGAAACCGCGCCGCGGATCTGTTCGCGCGATTCCTCGGAGAAGACGTCGATCACGCGGTCGGCGGCCTTGGAGGCCGAGTTGGTGTGCAAGGTGCCGAGGACCAGCACGCCGGTTTCCGCCGCTTGCAGCGCGACCTGAATGGTTTCGAGGTCGCGCATTTCGCCCGCCACGACCACGTCGGGCGATTCGCGCAGGCTGGAACGCAAAGCGCTGGCGAAACTCTCGACGTGCTTGCCCACCTGGCGCTGCGTGATCACGCTTTGAATGGGCTGATGCACGTACTCGATGGGGTCCTCGATGGTGATGATGTGGCGGCTCGAAGTTTTGTTGATCTCGTGTACCAGCGCCGCCATGGTCGTGGTCTTGCCCGAACCCGTCGGTCCGGTGATGAGCACCAGGCCGTTTTGCAACCGGGTGAGCTTCTTCACCACCGGCGGCAAGTGCAGTTCCTCGACGGTGGGCAAGTGGTTGGGCACGATACGGAAGACCGAGCCGATGCCGCGCGCCTGCTGGAACATGTTGGCGCGGAAGCGGGCGATGTTCGGCAGCTCGTAGATGAAGTCGATTTCCTGGTCGCGCTCGAAGGCCGCGCGCTGCTCGGTCGTCAGAATTTCGAGCAGGAAACGGCGCGTGTCGGAGTCGCTCAAGGCGCGGAAGTTGAGCGGCACGAGATCCCCATCGTGGCGAATGAGCGGCGTGACGCCGGCGTGGAAGTGTAGATCGCTGGCCTGCTGCTCGACGACCAGCCGCAGGAAGGAATCTAGGCGAGCCATGCCATGCCTCCGTGCTTGGTCATGCTTGGCCCTCGCCCGGCTTGGCGGAGGCTTGCGCAGCCTGTGTTGTCTGCCCGGCTTGCGTAGTCTGCGCGGCTTTGGCTTCGGCCAGCACCTTGGCGCCGTCGGGGCCGGCGATGACGATCTCGAAGTTCTTCTTGTTGGCCGCCTTCATGTACGCCTCCTCGGCGCTGACCAGGCCGGCACGGTACAGTCGCTCGAGATCGGAATCCATGGATTGCATCGAAGCCTCGCGCTGGGTGGCGATGACCGACGGAATCTGAAAGGTCTTGCCCTTGCGAATGAGATTGGCGATGGCCTCGTTGTTGACCATGACCTCGACCGCCAGCACGCGGCCTTGTTCGTCCTTGCGCTTAAGCAGGTACTGGCACATCACCGCGCGCAGGGTGTCGGCCAAGAGCGTGCGCACCTGCGGCTGCTGCCCGCCGGGGAAGGCGTTGATCAAGCGGTCGACGCTGGTATCGACGGAAACCGTGTGCACGGTACCGAGCACGAGGTGGCCTGTCTCGGACGCGGTGAGGGCGAAGCGGATGGTTTCGAGGTCGCGCATCTCGCCGACCAGGATGACGTCGGGATCTTGGCGCAGGGTCGCGCGCAGGGCGTTCTCGAAGGAACGCGTGTGGGTGCCAAGCTCGCGCTGATTGATGAGGCACTTCTTCTGTTGGTGGATGGCTTCGATGGGATCTTCCAGCGTAATCACATGGCGCGAGGAGGTGCGGTTGACATGGTCGATGATGCCGGCCAAGGTCGTCGACTTGCCCGAGCCGGTCGGGCCACCGACCAGCACCAGCCCGTTCTTCAACTCGGCGAAGCTGTGCACGATGGCGGGCAAGCCAAGCTCTTCGAGGACCGGAATCTTGTCCTTCACGATGCGAAACACCGCCGACATGCCGGGCAGCTGGTGAAAGACGTTGGCGCGGAAACGCAGCGATTCGGACTTCACCTCGATGGAGAAATCCACGTCGCGCATCCCTGCGAGATCCTCGATCTGCTTGGCGGTCAGGCTGGGCGTGAGCGTGGCTCGCACCTCCTCGGCCGTGAAAAGGTGCGCGCTCAGCGGCACCACCTTGCCCATCTTCTTGATGTAGGGCCGCATGCTCGAGGCGAGAATCAGATCGTCCCCTTCCGCCTCGGCCAGCGCGACGAGCAAACGCTCGAGCAGGCTCAGGCTGCCGCGCTCGTGCCCGCTGCCCCCACCGACGTTCACGTTCCAGCGCGCGAGCAACGCACCCGCTGCCGCGCGCACGCGGTGATCGGAATCTTGCAAGAGCGGCGTCAAGGCACTGGCCTGTCCCGGCTCGTCGAGATCGGCCAGGCAGGCGAGCAAGTCGAGCTTCATGTCCGCGTCCGCGTCCGGCAGCATGGCGGCCACGTGCGGCGCCGCCTCGCCCGCGCGCAGGACGCGCAAGGTCTCGATGCAGGCACGCTGGAGTTCAGGCTCTCGGCGCAGAAGATCGAGGACATAGGGAACCGCTTCGCGCATGCCGATGGCGCCAACGGCTTCAAGCGCGCGCTCGCGCACCCACCAGTCGGAGTCGCCCTGCGCCGCGCGCACCAGCGCGCCGAGCGCGCCCGGATCCTTGAGGCGCAGAAGCGCATCCGCGGCGTAGCGCCGAACCACGTCCGACGGATCTTGCAGATAGGCGACGAGATGGCGCGTGAGCTGCCGGCCTGCCATGGCGACCAGCGCGTCCATCACCCGCTCGCGCACCCACCAATCTTCATCGCGCAGGTGGCGCAGAAGGCGCGGCGCCAGTTCGCCCGTCGGATCGCCGACCTTCTTGGAAATGTCGACGGCCATGCGGCGCACGTTGACGTCGCTGCTGCGCAGAAGCCACAGGATGGTGCGCGCCAGGTCGACCTTGCCCCCGAGGGCCAGTTGGGTCAGCACCTCGGCGGCCCGCGTGCGCACGTCGATCTTCTTGAAGTTGAGCGCCTCGACCAGTAGGGGCAAGACCCGATCGTTGGCGATGGTTTCCGCCACCGCGAGCACCGCCATGCGTACCATGTTGGGGCCGGCACGCAGCTTGCGCGCAAGCACCTCGATGGCACGTGGCGAACTGAACCGGCCCATGGCGCCGATCGCCGCGCGCACCAGGTTCAGATTTTTCGAGTCGAGCAAGGGGCCGATGGATTGGAAGAAGTCGTCCTCGCCGCACAAGCTTCCAAAGGCGGCCACGGCCTGGAGTGCGATGCGTTCGTTGCTGTCGGTGAGCGCCTCGGCAATTGCCGCGAGCGCGCCGCGCATGTCCTTGGTCATGAGCTCGGCGTCGCTGAGGTAGCGCAGCGCCAGCAGCTTCTCCGAGACATTGCCCACCTTGAGAACTTGCGCCAGGGCGGGAATCGCGACCTGCCGACCGATGGAAGTGATGACTTCCATGGCTTCCAGGCGGCCTTGAAAACTCGCCTCGCCACAGAAGACGGAAAGGGTTTCGAAAGCGGTGGTGCCGCCGACCTGTTTGAGGATGGCGGCGGCCGCACGCCTCACCGAGGCGTCGCTTTCCTTGAGCACCCCACAAAGCTCGGCGTGGCCCTCGACAAAATTGACCCTGGGAAGCAGTGGCACCAGCACGGCGGCAAGCTGGGCATCGCCCGCGCGCAAGGCACACACGAAGGGAATGAACAAGCCGCAGTCGATGGTTTTTTCGGCCAGCGTCCGAAAGATCAAGAGGCGGTTGGCCTGGTCGCGCGCGTCGCCGGGCAGGCCCTTGCTGGTCAGGATGGCTAGCACACGTTCGATGTCCTCACGCCCAAGTGGCGGAATCTCGGCCAGTAGTGCGTGCACTTGCGCCGGGCCGGGCCATCCCGCGGTCTTGAACCTACGCAGCAGCTCCTTGCTGTCTATCATCCTTGCCTGTCCGCTTGCCTGTCCGCTTCCCTTTTCGTCCTCTTGCGCGGCTTGGCCCGCGAGCCACACCGTTTCGTCCCTATAGTATCCGTGAACCGGGCGCCAAGCATAATTTACCAGAGGGACAAATACGCGAAGCTCCGACACATTGGACATGATGTTCTTACATGATAGATTGTGGACATGAAGAGCCTCGTCACGACACTGACCGAACGTGGCCAGGCATCCCTGCCCGCGTCGCTGCGTAAGGAGATGGGGCTCAAGCCGGGACAGCGGCTGCGCTGGCAGAAGCTCTCCTCGTGCGAGGTGCGGCTGCTCGTCGAATCGGGAAACCCGATCGCCGGACCCAAGGCCATGCTGGGATTCGCCAAGACCTTTCGCCGCCCCAGGCGAACCGCCGATTGGATGAAGGATCTGCGCGCCGGCGAGAAATCTCGATGAGTTGGGTGGTCGACACCTGCGTCCTCATCGACGTGCTCGAAAACGATCCGACCTTCGGACCCGCATCGGCGAACCTTCTCGAGAAGTCGCTGCGGGACGGTCTCCTGCTCTGTCCGGTGACCATGGTCGAATTGTCGCCGGCCTTCGCCGGCAGCCTGGAAACGCAGAAGCATTTTCTTGAGCAAGTCGGCATCGACTTCACCGAAAGCTGGATGTTCGCCGACACCGAGCGCGCGCATCGTGCGTGGAATGTCTACATCCAGGCTCGACGCGCGAGCGATACGCCGAAGCGCCCGCTGGCCGACCTGCTCATCGGCGCCTTCGCGTGCCGGTACCAGGGACTCATCACACGCAATCCGACCGATTTTCGTCGCTGGTTTCCCAAACTGAAACTACGTCAGCCCTAGAGCACCAGCCGGGTTCACCTTCCCGCGCGCAGCCGGGCCAGGACTTCGGCCAGATCGACCGGCAGGGGCGATTGGATGATCAGCGTCGCGCCGTCCGCGGGATGGGGCAGCTCAATGCTCGTTGCGTGCAGGAACAGGCGGTGCAGGTGGTAGCGCTCGCGGAACAGGCGGTTGTGTTCGCCCTTGCCATAGTTCACGTCGCCGATGAGCGGACACGCGATGTGCTTCATGTGCCGCCGGATTTGGTGCAGCCGGCCGGTGAGCGGCCGCACCTCGACCAGGGCATAGCGGCCGAAGACCTCGCGGCGCACGAACGCGGTCTGGGCCGGCACGCGCGCCTGCGCGCGATCTTCGCCCGGCGGCAAGGCGTGATCGATGAGTCCCTCTTCGGGCGGAATGCCGCGCACCAGAGCGAGGTAGGTTTTGTGCACGGCCCCCGCGGCAAAGGCCTGACCCAGAACGCGCGCGGCCTCCTTGTGCAGGGCCAGCACCAGCACGCCGCTCGTCGCGCGGTCCAAGCGGTGCACGGGAAAAACATGGTGGCCGAGGGCATCGCGCACACGGGTCATAGCCACGTCGCGCTCCGGCGCCCAGCCCCGGTGTACGGCCAGACCGGCCGGCTTGTCGACCGCGACCAGATCGTCGTCGCGGTGAAGGATGGGCAGCGGGGCGGACATGCCACGGGATTGTACGGTGCTATCGTTGTGCCCGCATGCTCGCGTGCAAGTTGTGCCTCGCCTCGCCTTGCCGGCCCGCCGGGCGGACGCTGCACCGCCGCCTGCTTCACTGCCCGGCTTGTGGGCTGGTCTTCGTGCCCGACGAACACTGGCTCTCCGTCGAGGACGAGCGGCACCGGTACGCGTTTCACGACAACACGCCCGGCAACGCGGGCTATCGTCGTTTCTTGGGTCAGGTCGCCGATGTGGTGACAGGCCTGTCGCCGCGGCCGACCAGCATCCTCGATTTCGGCAGCGGCGAGCACGCGGTGCTAACCA